>Ga0206881_10070_pt1 | contig 36104 bp, 32 predicted proteins | sample Alteio_BWOrgCont_3_FD_152867 | JGI IMG/M metagenome (GOLD analysis project Ga0206881, IMG submission 152867) | Enriched cells from forest soil in Barre Woods Harvard Forest LTER site, Petersham, Massachusetts, United States -... | ecosystem: Environmental > Terrestrial > Soil > Temperate forest >...
GCTGCAAATCCAGCAAGTAGCCAAGAAGATCAACTCCTACCGACAAAAGCCTTGCAGCCAACTGATTGGTTTGACATAATCGGTTTAACGCACCCGCCGAGCCTCTGGCCCATTGGGCTATGCCAATACCGGCGGGTATTCTTTTGGGCGCGATACCGTACAACAAGCCGGCGCTTACATACGAGCAGCAGCTCGATCTGAAGCTTATTCCTCGTGGGCTGGTCATCGAAGATCGGGCCAGGGCGCTAGGGTGGCTTCGTCGAGTCGGTTATTACCGGCTCAGCGGCTATCTTTACCCTTATCGCGTCTCCGCGGTCGATGATAATTTCCGAGCTGGAGCCACCTTCGATACCGCCGTTTCCGTCTACAAGTTTGATTGCGAACTCCGGCTTCTTCTTTTGCAGGCGATAGACAGGATCGAGGTTGCAATTCGCGCTTCGATCACCTATCACCTAGGCCACGAACTCGGCCCATTTGGACATATGAATCCCGCGAGTTATAAGCCATACGTGCCGCCGATTGCGCCGGGGACAAGTGCGCAAGGCTTGGATTTCAAAGACTTCTGCGGGAAAGTAGTAAATGCTGAGAAGCAATCTAGCGAGGTGTTTGTTACACATTACCGCGCCAAATACTCAAACCCTGATCTTCCAGTTTGGATGTTGACGGAAATTGTGTCGTTCGGTTTCCTTTCACGACTGACTGAGAATCTGATAGACAAGCATATTCAACGTAAAATCGCGCGCGATTTTGGACTCTCGCAGAGCCAACTTTTAAGTTGGCTTCAAAGCCTCTGCTACATACGCAACGTTTGTGCCCACCATGGACGCCTTTGGAATCGCACACTCTCGGTAAAACCGGAACTCACTCCAAAGTGGCGTAAGCAGGGTGTGACACGGGATCGACTTTATGTTGTCCTTCTAATGATCCTTCATCTGCTCGAACAAATCGCTCCCAGATCTCAATGGAAGAAGAGAATGCGCGATCAGCTTCTTTCAAATATGGACGTCTCGCTCTCGCCGATGAACTGCCCAGACGATTGGTATCAGCGAGAGCCCTGGATTGCTGTGTGATGTGTAGCGCCGGATTTCAAGGGCGATTGGGGTCGAATTAGCTTGACAGCCAATTCTTGGAAAGCAGATATTTAAGCGCGTCAGACAGGTGTTATCAGCACCCGCCTGACGCTAACCAAATCGCCTACTGAGGAGGCAACATGGCTACTCGTCACGGTAGCATTCCGCTCATCCATTCTCAAGAAACTCCCGATCAATCTGGCTTTCAGCTGTGCACAATGGACACGCTCTTGAAAGGAGCGGATCCGGTGACATATAACGACGACGAGTACCGACCACGGTACTTAGACAGCACCTATGTGCGGCGTGCGAGCGGCCATGAAGCCCGTCGCGCCACGATTTCAATGAAGTTTTCAACCGCAGCCGAGCGCTGGATTTCTCAGCACCAGGCGTACATAAAACCGAGGACGCTGCACACCTACCGTCAGTACGTGAAGACGCTGTTGAGCTTCTTCAGTGAGACCCCGCTGGGCAGCATCGGCATTGAGCAAGTACGGAATTACCAGCGTTGGCGGCAAGAGAGCGCCGGCGCGATAAGAACCAACTCCGAACTTAGCGCGCTACAGATGATACTCAAAGAGGTCGACCGGTGGGCGCCCATTGCCCGGCTGTATCGTCCCCTTCCGATTCCGAAGACCAAGGTGCGGAGAAGCTTGAGCCCCGAACAGGAAGCACGCCTGTTGGAGGAGGTTCTCAAAGCCGGGCCCCGGGCAAAACTCGCCGGCCAGTGCCTGATCGCGATGGCGTTCACTTCCATGGGCTTCGGCGAGCTGCGCAACCTGAAGAGAGGGGATGTGTTTCTCAACGACGACGTGCCGCACATCACCGTCAACGGCGGGACAAAGAACGATTACCGGATCCGGACAATCCCGCTCAATCCAGTTGCTCTCGAGTCTATGCGCTGGATCCTGAAGCGCTGGGAGAACCTGGGCGGGACGGAACTGGATCAATACATCCTGCCGCATCACGCGACTCGAACGGAGGAGCAAAGGGCCGGCAAGGGCCACCAGCGGCGATCTTTGCCAAACTTCAGCGAGCCCATGGGTCACATTTACCGCGGCGCGCGCAAGATCCTGAAAGCGGCCGGTCTCGAGGGTTATCACCCCTACGATATGCGATCGCACGCGATCACGAAGCTGCTCTCAAATCCGGCCGTTTCCTCTCAAGTCTGCCAGGAGATCGCGGGTCACGTAAGTCAGGCAATGCAGCGGCGGTACAGCCGGCAGCTGCTCGACACGAAGAGGGCCGCGATGGACACGATGTGTACGGCTACGTTCCAGGCTCAGCGGGAGACGTCGCGGGTCATCATGTTTCCCCGATCTTCTGGCACTGAGGACACGATTGGCTTCCGGCCGCGCTGATTTGTGCAGCCTTCTAATTCTTAGAATCTGGGGGGAACTCCTCGGCATCTAGATATGAGAGATAGAAGCGATCCGTTCACATTCAGCCGTCCTCTCCGGGCGGCTTTATTTTTCTCCCAGGGGATCCAATCTCTAGAACGGCGGACTGTCACCTACGGGGGATGTTCAAGGTTCAGTTCTCCCCGGTAATGTTTGTTTCAAGTGAGAACAGTCTTCGTGGGGAACGGCTGGAATCACTGCACCTGCAGATCTAACCGTCTGTAGGTGCGTTTCATTTCGAGCCGAAAAGCTGATGGCTCGAGAGCATCCACAAGCCCCCACCGCGGTACGCTGTTCAGAAATGCGTGCCCTGATGAACTTCATGCACAACCGAGGATGGTCGTTTCACATTCTGGCCGAGGACTGCAAGACTTCCCTCACCGGATACCGGATCGTCCGCGACAAGGAGGCGTTGCTGCGCATCATCGAGAAACTGGGCGGGAGCGTAGCCGACGCGGAGATTGACATTCGCCGCTGGAACCGCGGCAGCGTCTGGATCGAGCCCACGCCAGCGCAGTGCAAGGCGCTGGGGATTCGGTGACGGGGAGTAAGGATTTGATACGAGCAGTTCTGCTTCCTCCGCCACAATCTCCAAATTTCATTTACCGGTAAGCCACTGCCAGAGCTTGTATGCAGTACCGCCTGCAGCCGCACCACCAATGCCGTACGCAGCGCCTTTCACTAGGGGACCGGCCAAAGAATCTTTAACCGTGTCATACCAGCCCTGGTATTTCGAAGCACTGGCATAGTCGCCCATTCCCTTGTAATAATCGGCGGCCCTGCCTACCTGGTCTGCTGCATTGCCTAGGTCTGTCTTCAATCCGGAAACCATTTCAGCCAGGTTGCGCTGAATAGTCGGGGCTAGTTTGCTTGTTTCGTCTGAACTCAGCCTCCCTAGCAGCTGGTAGTAGTCGCGTCCTTCTTCGTATGTCAGCGGGCCCAGTTTGGGACTGGTGATGCGGTTCAGGAACTTATTGATCGTTGGCCCCAGCTGAGTCTTTCCCTGCCAGTCAATGAGTTTTAGTGCAGCGTCGCTGGAGTTTTCCAGCTCTACCGGGACCTGGTTGGCATCGGAGGCCACAGACTGAAGAAGAGCGCCAGCGGCCTGCTTCTTCGCACTGAAGTCGAGAGCGCTGGCTACTTTCATGCCTCCGGCAACAACTGGAGCGAGGATTTCGGCGGCCTGCTCGCCGTATTTCCCTATCGCCTGCGCTGTATTGGTCGGTACGAGATAGTTTTCCTCATCCGTTACGCGCTGCGGCTTCTGGTATCCGAGCGCACTGTTGAGCGCATTCCCAAGCATCGCAGGGACGGCCGTGGCAGTGCTCGTCAGACCCTTAACTGCGCCCACTCCGAGATCCTTCAGCGTAGAGAGATATGCATCGGAGGTGACGGCCGACGGTCCTGAATCGTCGCCGCCACCCGAAGATGAGTTCGCCGCCGTACCGTTCCCTACCGGCTTTGCCCCCAGGTCGCTAAAATCAACACTCGGCCCAGAAGCCTGCACCGGCTTCGCGCCCAAATCCGAAAAATCGATTGCTGGTGTGCTCACTGATTCACCACCTTGAGGCCCGGATCTCTTTGCCGCGCCTTGTCGAGATTGGATTGCGGAAGATCATGGAGACTGCCATCGGATGCCTGGATGCGTACATATCCCCCTCCCGGGGCGGCTGCTTGTGGTGTTCCATACATCCGCTGCATGACGGTATTGTTCCCGATACGCGAGTTTGCTTGCGAAGTCACGGCGCCGCGAATGCCTTCAATGGACGCGGCCCGCTGGTTGGGGCTTTGTTTGGCCCCGACGAGCTGCAGAGCTTGCGCTCTCGAGGAATCGCTTCCCGTTCCCCCGCCCATCACCTTCGAATAGTCATCAGCAACGCCCAGGGCGAGAGCTGCATACTTGGCAATCGGCCCCGTTCCACTGGCAGCCTGCACTGCGTCTGCGACGGAGTTGAATACAGGAATCTGACTCTGCGGAATATCCTTGGCGGCATTAGCCAACTGATCGAGAGTCCCGCCCTTATCGGTTAGGGATTTAGCTGAGCCGAAGAAGGCTACATTGGCCGGCGAACTGGCGACCTTGAAGTTAGCCTCGGCGCTCTGAGCATTCCATGTTCCACCAGACAGATTATGTGCAGCAGTGAACGCCTGTTGTGCAAATTCAGGCTTCCGCGATGAGATGAGCTGCGATGGGGCAACGTCGCCACTGATAAGCAACTGGGCGGCGGCGTTCGGATCGCCGTCCTGGATTGCCTGTCGAGCTCTTGCCAAGCCTATTTCGTATGGCTGCCGCGCGGACGCCTCCGCACCAGCCTTTACCGCTGCCTGGTTTGCTTCTCCCTGCTGAATTTGAGCAGCGCCAGGAGCCGTCCCGAGCGCCACAGATGCAGGAGAAGGGGCATAGAGCGAGCTTTGCGGGTTCATCGAAGCGGCAAGCTTATGCTGCTCGGTCTGGGCGGTCTGTTGACGAGCGTTGGCGGTCGTCTCCTGCGCGGCAAGTTCGCGCTGCTTCGGAGAGTTCATAATCGCCGAGTCAACCAACTGCTTGAGCGCCTGCGGGTTGTCGATCTGCTGGCGTATGTTGTTTAGCTGGGGCGATGGTGGCAGAGAATCGAGCAGGCTATGGGCGAGCGGAGCATCATAGTTAGCTGCTTTGATCGTCGCGGCCGCATTCCCGATAAGGTCCGCGGTCTTCTGCTGCAAGTCGGTGGCTGAGGTCTGAAGATCCAATCGGCCCTTCTGAAAGTCAGTAATCCCCTTCATCACGGCAGGCGTTTGATATGCCGCGGGACCATTGGACAAAGCAGATGTCAGCTTGTTGGCATCGATCGTCGGATTGCCATTCTCGTCTTTGGTAATAGCGCCGGCGTATGCCTGATTCAGAGCCTGACGAGCAGCGATATTCTGCTGCCCCTCTTGAACCTGCTGCTGAAGCATCTGGTTCTGCAGGGGTGCATTCTGCATCAGATCGCGGAGCTGTAGAATCCGCCCATACTGCTCGAGGGGATTTGGCTGTGCTGGTGGACCCTGAATGGCCAAGGCCGGCAACGGAATATTAGTACCCATGGGTTAAAATTCCTTCCTGTAAGTTGAAGTTGTGGGCGCCATCGCGCCCTGGTTTTGCGGTGCTCAATATTTGCTCCGGCGCTTCAGGTCGGCATTCCGCCTGCGAAACCATTCGTCGGCTGAAGTACTTTCGTCGCTCACATCAAAGGCCCGCGAACTACTGCCGCCTACAGGGGCTGGCGGCTTCGGAGCCTTGGTTGTTTTCTTTTCAATAGGGGCACCCCCGCGAGCTAGCTGGTGGCTGATGTTCATAAGGGCGCGCCAAGCATTGGTATTGTCCATCCGAGCTATTGCCCGGGTTTCACTGTGGTTTTTCGTTAAGTAGTAGGCCACGTCTGCACTGTTTGGCAGGGTTTTAATAAACGCCATTTGCTGTGATGTCACATCGACTCCGGCACGGGATGCGCTCTGGACTGCTTCACGCCAATCCGGATACCGTTTGTGACCTTCCACTGTGCGCTGTTGGTGCGCCTGGTCATCACGCTCTAATTGAACAATGGTAGCGATATCGGCCCGCGTAACCTGCATCGTCTGGCCATTAGCTCCGGTAATCTGACCGATAGGCCTGTTCGGCACTGAATGCGCTTGGGTCGAGCGCGCTTCTTCGTGGTAAGCGTTCTGATGAAGAGCCGCTTCCTGCAGCTTGGCTTGCCTTTCCTGAATCAAATTAGAGATATCGGCCTCAAAGCCCTCCATTGTGCGTTCACGCGCGGAACGCCAGGCCTCCGCCGGCAAGTCGTCCCAGCCTTCTGCTGACGGATCATTTCGCAGTTCATTAAGCTGCTGCAGTTCCGCGATGCGCTCATCAAGCGAGGCGGCTTCCCGATAGGCCGTCTTCATGGCCTTTCTGACTTCGCGAAGATGCGGCGTTTCGGTCGGTTCGAAATGCTCGGCCGCTTGCTCCTTAGCCTGTTTTTCAAGGTTTTTCAGATCGCGGTCAGCCTCGGCCCTTGCGTCCAAATGCGCGGCAATCTCTTCGGCGCTTTTATCGGAAAGGTCTGCCCGCTCGTCGCTGCTCAGCGATTCCAGTTGCCCGCGATAAGCGTCGTAGTCCTGCCCCAGTGCCTGCTTTAGAGTCCTGCTGGCTGCGATGTCACGATTGCGATCTTCCGCCCAGATGGCGGAGGCATGCTCTTCGGGCGTTGTGCGATGCGTTTCAAACCATTCCCGGCTTGGGCCATCGCTGGTTTCGACAACTTCGCCGGCGGGCGCGGTCATGATGCTGCTATCCTGCTCTGCCATTCGTATTTTCTCCCCTTGCGGAACACGCGATTCAGGGGCCGGTCGCCGGCCCCTCATTCAATTTGCGTTTAAGACCGAGGAACTACTTCTCCCCCCGAACTGGACCTTTAGCAATGTCCATGAACTTGCTGTTGATATGGTTGGGGACCCGCCCCAGATTGCGCATATCGGCAAAATGTTCCTTGTCTACCTGCGGAACCGGTGCCTTTTGCGGACCTGGGCTTGTTTTGGTGATGTCCATATTGCTCTTGTGAACTGACATGAGTTACTCCTTTCGTTGGTTGTGAAGACTCTTTAGCTGCCTCGAGTATGTGCGCCACGATCGGTTTGGAAAGCAGGGGTATCATCTGCGCAGCAACTCGTTGCATATAGGCCGCCTGCCGGCGCAGTTCCTCGTTCTCAGCAAGCAGCAGCCGCTGTTTACTGATCAACTGCTGAATCCGCCGCTCTGCGTTTGCTTTGGCCATGTGTTCTTCCTTTCCGGTTGAGGCCGCCTTACATCATCCATGAGTCGGAGATAGGCGAGTTCCAGTTATCCCGCCACTGATTGAGTTGTCGCTCAATCTCGTTGGCATGGATGGGGCTGACTTGCATAACCCCGGGACCGCTCATGACGGCGTATCGGGTGGCGTCCATCAGGTGATCGTTGACTTTTATGACGTTGCCGTCCTCGTCCCGCTGATATAGGCGAAACTCGGAAAGCCAGTTCGACAGACCGCGAAACACCTTCAGCCGCCCCGTGGACAGCAGATTCCAGACCTTGTAAAGCCCGGCTTCGACTGCATTGTCTGCCTCGCCCAACTTCAGGCCCAGGCTGCGGTAAACCTCGATTAGTTTGCGGCCATCAATCTGCGAACGCCCACGAGATGCCGGGTCGATTACGCCAGGGACCCAATCCCCGGCTACTTTAATCGCGGCCGCATGCAGGATTGGTTCGGCCTTAGCCTTGTAATGCTCGTGATACAGGAAAAAGGTTTGCGTCTCGTTGTCGCGCGCCATCCACGCCGCGGCCGTGCGGTTCCAGCCCACATCGAGGCCGTAACAGCGCGGGTAATGCGGCGGTAGCTCAAATGGATCGATTACAAAGTCGGATTCTGGAACGGGGTAGATTGCCCCAGCGCCTAGGACGGGAACGCCTTTGGAGCGAGCCTCACGCTGATACTCGGGAATCGATGCCAGCAACTCTTTCTTTGCCTGATCGCTCAAGTGCGGAACTTCATCCCATTCGATCTGCACAACGAAGCGCCTTGCCTCATCCTGCGGCTTCAGGTAATTGCGGCACATCTGACTCATGCCCAAGAGCGGCGTGAATGTACACAGGACTATGCCGTCACAGTCCATCGTGCGCAAGAGAGATTCGAAGTAGACGTCGGCCGGCGGCTCCTCGTCCAGCCAGACGACATGCCTCGAGGTGCCCTGGAAGACTTCTCGACCGCCATCGTAGGACTTGAAACCTAATTCCGAGATGCCGCCCGAGACATGCTTGACGAATACCGACTCAACGGCATCGCTAATGCCCACCTTTGTCGTGTGGCGCGCGATCATGTCAGCCGGGATCAGACCAGTGCCAAACTCGCCGATCTTGCCCATCAAGATGGCCTGCAGAATGTCACGAGTCTGCCTGTTGGTATCAGTGGCGCACCACGCGTCGATCGGATGCGTGAAGCGCTTGCCATCCCACCATTCGGGGTATAGCCCGGTCAGGTGCAATGTCGTCTCGTAACCGCCGATGCCGAAGCTCTTGCCCGTACGGTTGCCGGCAATGGCTGCGCGCTCACGATATTCGCGTCCAGCCTCGAAGAAGCTCGTGTGCTTGCCATACAACTCGCGACGCAACGGCCCGTTGTCCGGATATAGCTGGGCCAGCTTGCTGTGACGCTGGCGCCGTAGCTCTTGCTGAAGAAGCCGCAGAATCGGGTCAGTCATTGAATACTCTCTGAGGCGGGCTTGATGACCTCTTCAATAAGCCCACGCAATTCAGGCTGACGCAATATTTCCAACAACTTATGGCGACGCTGTTCGGGTGTAAACTTCTCTTCATTGCCGGGGAGCTTGCCCAATTCCTCCGCGGAACTAACCCGACCCTCCAGGCGATCGAGTAGAAGCTTGGCTGCCTGGGTGTTGCCTTGAAGGGTGAGCTCCGTAAGCTTCTCGGCAATCTGGCGGGCTACCTTGCCACCGCCCGCCTTCACGATCTTTTCCAGCTCGCGGCTAACGTGCGATTTGCTGCCTGGCTTTCTGCCGGCTGGATTGCCCGATTGACCTTTCGCGAATTGCGCCATTGCTTGTTCTTCTCCTTTTTCCTGCCTGCTTTGCGACCCTTTGGGCGGCTTCAGGCCCTGCTAAGCGCGGTGAGGCTGCGAACGGATCGAAAGCCCGATTTCGGCCATATTCCGTCCCTTATCGTGTGCGGTGCGTGACCGAGCCATGAGCAAATGCTGATAACTGTCTGTAGATTCAGGCAGTTGTGATTAGTTGTTACCGCCATGAACAGGCGATTTCGGAGGTTTGAAGACTCCGCAATCGAGCGGCTGAAAGTTGTTTTTTCCTGACCGGAAAGATCATGCGGCATTGTAGTTTCGCCTCTGCAACTTTCTCTTACGAAGGATTTGGGGCTAGAAGCCCATTTAAGGCGTCGACACCTTATCGGGATAGGTAACCCCTCACTGTAGCCATAGGAACGCCCTATAGAGAATCCTGACGCGATTGTCATAGGCTATGGAGCTCAATCCGGCATTTGCTCAAACTCTGCATCGTTGCGACTCCGTTTCTGATCTCTGTTCCGACCAGCACGCATCGTGAAACGTCAGGGTTCGACGATCGAGAGTCAGCGGGAACACACCGGTTTCGCCACTGCGCTGCTTCGCGATGATGAGTTCAGCGTTGGATGAAAGCCTTCCTGCATCGTCGTCCCAGGGTCGATGCAGCAGAGCTATGACATGGGCATCATTTTCGAGCTGAGAGCTTTCACGGAGATCGCTCATCGAGGGACGCTTGTTCGCATTCAGGCGATCAGCGCGTGACAACTGTGAGAGGACCAGCAGGGCAACTCCTTCATCCTTTGCCAGCCTGGTGAGGCCGCGGGAAACTGCAGCGACTCGCAACCTTTCGTCACGGCCATCGGCGTTAACGATCTGGCAGTAGTCGACACAAACGAGCTTCACTCCATCGCGTCGAATCGCTAGACGAGCCATGGCGACAAGCTTCTCGATCCTGATTCCCGAGGCGTCGACGATGTGCAAGGGCCAGTCAGAAACTTTGTCGGCTGCATATCGAATTGCCGCCATGTCTTCATCGCTTGCCAGTTTTGTGTCCCGGACCCGTGGGAATGAAACGCCTGACTCCGCCGATAAAATGCGGCGCAGGATCTGCTCGCGGCTCATTTCCAGCGAGAACAACATCACCGGCGCACCATGCCGGCAATTCTCAGTGGCAGCCTGAACCATCGCGGCGGATTTGCCGATGCCGGATCGCGCGCCAAGCTGCGTGACCTCGCCGGGCTGCAAGCCGCGCGTGATTTCATCGAAACAGCGAATACCTATCGGCAGCCCCAGAAGATCGCTTGTGCGGGTTCTCTCCTGGTGAAGCCTGTCTAGCAGCGGAACAACACTGCCGGCAATCAGCGATGCTTGTTGGCAGCCAATGGCTCCGGCCCGTAGCTCCATCAACCGCGCTTCAATTTCGCCGATGAGTTCTTCGCCCACGGTTGCCGGATCTTCGGCTCCCGAGGTCATCGCCTCTGCGACATTGCGCAACTGGCGCAGGAGCGATTTGTCTTTGACGATGCGGACATAGTCGCCGATCGAACACCTGCGCGGCAGTCCCATCTCCAGGTCCGCGAGGTAGCATGCTCCGCCGATGCTATTGAGTTGTCCGGTTTTTCCGAGCTGTTCAACGAGCGTCACGGAATCTACCGCGCGGCCTTCAGACATCAGTTCGCCCATGCGGGCAAAGATGCGCTGATTCGAGTCGAGCGCAAAGTCACTCGCGTGCAACTTCTCGGCCGCCTCGTTGTAGGCATGGTTGTCGAGCAGAATGGTGCCCAGGATAGTCTTTTCCGATTCCAGGCTGGCTATCACGAGGGCCTCCGCGGCTGATAGCCAGGCTGATATTCGGGACCTTCGTAGATCGTGGCAGGGTCTCGATATTTCGGTTTGGAATCGGGCTCTGATTTCCCGTATTTGTTTTCGAGGATTTTCAGGCCGTTGTCCTGGTTCTCAACGAGCCAGTCAAAATCCGCCTTCCAGTTGCGATCGTTTTCTCCCCGGAGAAATGGCGTCTTCGCGCAACTCTTGACCAGCTCGAGAAACTTATCGAGGTTCAGACCTTCGGCGATTCGAGTCTTCAGCTTCGCGCGGCGCTTATCGGAAAGACTGCTTATCTTCGACAGTGAACCACAGTGTTCATTCCAGACCTGGAGATAGAGATCGAAGGACTTTTGAGGTTTGAGGGAAGCAACCGACGCGTCAGCGTTCGAAGATAGATCTGCTTCTGCTTCTGCTTCTGCTTCTGCTTTGGCTAACTGCGGTTTACAAGAGTTAACAGGGTTAACAGAGTGTTTACCGGTACTGCGTTTATTGCGCATGTACTCGCGCATGTATTTGCGACGGCCGTCTTCATCACGGATGTTGCGGTAGTGCAGATAGTTGACGACCCTCCATCCCCAAGACCGGTGGGTATCCAAAAGCACGATACGGCGCCCTTCTTCCTGCGGGGACCGCGATTCCGGATCAGGCGCCGACAGCCTTTCGATCCCGCGGAGGACAATCTCCAGGGGAACGTGAGTTCTCCGGGCGATGGCAGATGGGGTCATATCCACGATGCCTTCAGCGTCCGCCAGTTTGAGGAGGTCCTCAAAGACGAGTCTCACGAGGTAATCGTCAGCCAGTGAGCTGTCGAGAATTTGCGCGAATACCTTCACGAACACTAGGCGCCTCCCGAAACCGCTGGCGAGTACCAGCACCGGCAATTGGTGAGGGCTTCATGCGAGAGGCGCAACTGATGGATCAGGAGTAGCTGCTCAGCATAGAGCTGAACAGGCCATTCGGAGACGCCAGATTCTTCGAAGCGCGTGACCTCTGCGACGAGGGCAGTCCTAAATGCGCGCAACTCACGCGCCGGGAATGTGCAAGAAGAACTCACGCAGCCTCCAGCGCGAGGCATAGAGCGCAGTTTTTTTCATGTTGGAATCTTTTGCGCTGACACTCGATTATTCGGTTACCCACAAGAGCTGCTTTGTGCATGTCCAGGGTTCTATTTACGGCCTCTCGCAGGTTTCGTTCTGCGCTAATAAATCTCTGTGCGATCGCGCATCGTGTGCTACTGTGGTTTCTAGACATTGAAGTTCCTTTTCCAAATGAGCCCGGTATCTTCCGGGCTTTTGTTTTTTCTAAACCTTAGGTGCGGTCATTCACGCCCCGCGCTGAGCCTCCGTTAAGGCGGGTCGGTATCCTGCGGCAAAGAGTCGGTCGAGTTCGTCGACCGAAAGGAGCAGTCGCTTCCCGACCTTGACGGAACCTATCTGAGAGTCGTACGCCATGCGGCGTAGCGTCCATTTGGAGAGCCCGTATCGGGCTTCAGCCGCGTCTACGCCGAGGTACTTGGGCTCGATCGGTTTCATATGTTCTCCGTTGTTGGGGGGTCATCCCACATGTCCATTGGATCGATGCCGGCCAGACGTAGCCGCGCTTCAAGCCATGCGACCCATGTCTCGAAGAACCACAAAGTCTCCTGGTAGGAGGAGATTCGTTCCTCTAAACCCGCAAGCTGGTTAGGCTCATCCAGCGATGCATTTACTCGGTCGCGGATCCGCTGGGCTTGTTCTGCCGTGAGATGGAGACGGTTCATTGATGCACCGCCATCTCGGCATCTTGCCCCTCGAGCGCCGGCATAGTGCCAGCCTCTATAAGCCTGTCTGCGGTTTCAGGCTTGAAGCGAATTGAACGACCTATGCGCACAAATTCAACTTCTCTGCGCCAAACCTTTTGGTAAACGGTCGACGGTTTCCAGCCCATCGCTGCCGCGAATTCTTCAACGTTGAGGAGATTGGCGTGTTTCATAGTGTTTTCACTGTGCTCCCGTTTTCATCGTTCATCAATCTTTTTAGATAGACATCTTTGACATTTATGTACTATCATTATTTTCGTGAACTGGCGAAAGTACCAAGTTCGGATCGTTGCCCCAAAGAATGGCATCGAGTGGTGCGAGGAAGTAGAGCCGACACGGTCTGGAGAATTCATCGGCGAGAACCTGCCCCGACGGGAAGAACTGCAATTTGTAATTGATGCCTTGAATAGCAAGGAGCTCTTCTGGCCTGGGCCGCGCGAAGATTTCAACGACTATGACCAAATGCTCCATCAGGCGCCGCCCCTACTCAGGAAAATCGTTAGATCATGGCAGCGCTATCAGAAGAAAAGGTTCGGCCTGACGCGCTTCTTCAAAGCCAACCCGCAGTTCGCCCAAGACGTTGCGCGATACTGGAGAGATAACCCCACCACACTAGGAGGCGCTGACGTAGGCGGCGGGGCAGTCATTGCGTTGGGTGCGGATGCGCCCGGTCAGACACCCTCCGACGAAGCATTGCGATTCTTTGTTTTGTTGGTCACAAACCCACTTTGTGACAAGCTTGCTGGACCATGTGCCAATTGCGAAAAATACTACTTCCGCGGTTCCGCCAAAAACACTAAGTACTGCTCTCCATCTTGCGGAAGACGAGCAACTGCGGTTGCAGCAACAACGGAGAGCCGGAAGAAGGCACGTGCTGTCAAGCTGGAACGGGCTGCAAGGCTTGCGCAGGAATGGACCACTGCCCGCACCATCCTCGAGTGGAAGCAATGGGTTCATAGCAGGGATCCAGATATCACCCCGAAATTCTTAACCGGAGCAGTGAATGAGGGCGACCTCAAGGTACCGGTTCGCCGGCTCAGAAAAGCAGGCAAAGCACAACCGAAAGGCGGCAAGTGATGGCAGAGAAGAAGCGCGATCGCGACGGAATTTTCACCCGAAAGGGCAGTTTCTACATCAGCTTTACAGATGCCAGAGGCCGGCGGGTACAGCGAAAATTAAAGGGTGTGGTTAGCCGCACGAAGGCCAAGGAACTGCGAAATGCAGAATTAGCGCGCGTCGAGAAGGCGCGGACTCTCGGTTATGCGGAGCCGACAAAGGACACCTTTGCCGAAATCCTCCCGCGCTACTTAAAGCACCAGGAGGCGCGACTCACCCCCAAGGCATATCAGCGTAGCAAGGGCATTCTGGAAACACACCTCAAGTCCTCATTCGGCACTATGCCGCTGGCCAGCATCCGCCGTCAGGACGTGCAAAGGTACATCACCCAGCGCCTGGGAGAAGTCTCTACCGATTCTGTCATCAAGGAAGTGAACGTCCTGAAGCACCTGTTCGGGCTGGCGGTCGAATGGGAGCTGATACCGACTAATCCCGCCCACAGGATGGGCGGCAAGAAGGACAACATGAAAGCCGCGCCAGGGCGTGTCCGGTATCTGCAGCCTACCGAGCTGCGAGCGGTTCTCGAGGCCTGCCCGGAATGGTTGAGGCCTATCGCGGGCTTGCTGGCGTTCACTGGCATGAGGCGCGGCGAAGTATTGGGGTTGCGCTGGCTGGACGTGGATCTCAAGGGCGGGAGAATCCTGCTGCCCCAAACTAAGAACGGCGACGGTCGAGTCGTTTGGTTGAATGCCCTTGCTTCTGATGTGGTCGAGTCGCTCAAGCCAGGCTTTCCCACTGATCGGGTATTCTCCGCGGACCTTACGGCCGAGAATGTCTCGCTCGCGTTCCTACGGGCTTGCAGGCGCATAGGCATCGCCGATTTTAGGTTGCACGATCTGAGGCACACTGCAGCCTCGTGGCTGAGAATGTCCGGCGCCGATCTGCAGGACGTAGCGGCCCCGCTCGGGCATCGTGATCTCCGCATGACGAAGCGCTATGCCCACCTGAGCGGAGATCATCTTTCGGCCGCGGTCAAGCGATTGGACAGTGTCTTTACGCCGCTACAATTAGTAGGGAAAGAAAGTGCCTAGCCGGTCACGATGTGGTCACGATAGAGGGCGAAAACAGCACCCAAGACATGCAAACCAGTGCAAAGATGAAAGGCAGAGCGCACCCGCATAAACACTGGGTTTTAGCTAGTTCTTACCAACGCGTGCAAACAGTGGCAAGGTTGCCTAAAGAGCCCTTTCACGGCGATAACATGGGTTCAAATCCCGTCGGGGACGCCAAATAAAATCAATAACTTACGAAGGGCTGTTCTCTAAGATTGGCGTCCGTGCGTTAGCTTCCATTACCAGTTTCCTCGGCTTCCTCAGACATCCCACCGACAACCCTTTGCACAATCCCGTTATGGGCCTTGCGCTTTGAGTCACTGACTCCTTGCGCGTAGAAGTCATGTTTACGGCTTAAGCTTTACCTCGTCGAGATGTATAGCGGATCGAAGCTCCGTTTGTGAAACGGATAGCGGTGGTTTACTTCCAGATGGGCGGAGATTCGGAAACATGAAGATTTGAGACGAAGCTTTCAGTTAAGGTCTTCCCATGCAGCGAAGAGGTTACTTGACGAAAGGCTGTCGAATCCTGGCGTTTGCGATTTTGCATGGCATGCTCCTGTTCGTGCCATGTCACTCACGGGCCGCTCAACCGGCCACCGTACCCTCGCTCAACACGGATCGCTGGCTGGAGATTGACCTCTACTGGTTCAAGCAGCAACATCTGACGGAGTCAATCCACGAGTTCTGGGACAGGTTTCAGCCGCTCTACGGCGGAGTCAGCGGATACCGGGGAGTCATTCTCAACATAGGGTGGACGGTTGGCCCTGTAATGGAGTGGTCCGGAAATCTCGATCAGAGAATCTCTCTTCCTACTGGTTCCGGTCAGAGCCGGTGGGTTGATGAAAACGGACCATTGACTGGTACCACTGAAGAGAGAAAGAAGGAGTCGGAGGCACGGTTTTCAGGTGCGGCAGTAGGCACGAGACGAGGTTACGATCCCTGGACGTATGGTGATGTGAAGCTCCTAATAGCTGACCTCAAGCTGGAAGCGGTGCGGCGCGATATTCCTGTTCTGAAAGTCGGAATGCTGAACTACGCATGGACGAATGCGTACGGAGAAGAGGCGGCCTGGGTTCGCCGGCACCCTGAAGCATTTACGAAGACCTCCCGTAATCCCGACAACTTCGATATCGGCCGATATTTCGATCCTGCCAACCATCTGCACGCGGACGCAGCCACGCTGGGAGGGCTACCGCACGGAATCCCCGAGGGCATGCCGGTAACTGAGGCGTACGCTGCTCAATGGGGAAGCCTATCGAGATCAGTGGGCCTCGACGCAATCATGCTGCGTGATTCCTTCGGCATGCCGGTTCCTTACCAGCGCGCCGGCCCATGGGGTCCTGTCGCCCCCTCTTCAGATGTGATTCATAAGGCTACGGACGCGGTAGCGCTGCTCGTTAAAAAGACGAAGCTGGCAAATCCTGATGCGTTGGTCATGATGTATTCGAATGGCGCCAGTGCGATTGGGGATTGGCGGTCAAACGGGATGGACCTCGAGTCGATTGCCAGCCAGGGTTATCTGGATATTTGGGTGGATCAGACGTGGGCGGGAGCGTGGAACGAAGTCGGGATTCGGGAAGGCTCGTTCTGGAACGCCCCGACCAGAGGCTGGACGTATCAACTCGCCTACATGCTCACGCACGCAGCCATCCTTGCCAATACTAAGGTCCGTCATTACCCGTTGGTGGAAACGTTCGATGCATGGGAAAGCTGGGACGTCATCCACTCCGCACCAGAAAGACTGCGATGGGGAATCTGGGCCTATTCGCATGCGACGGTAAAGACACCGAATGGCTTGAAGTTCCCGGTAGGAACCTATATTTCATGGGCGAATCGGGGTGAGCGGCTGCTGGGTGAACGGGATGTGCGGTTCCTCGCCGAAAACATCAACGCGGCGCTTGCGGATGCGCAGCAGACAACGGTTGTTTACGGCCCGACATTGGTGTATTCACGCGAATCAATGCAGTGGCAAATCGACCACGCGGCGCCCGATCACGACATTAATGAATGGATAGATGAGCAATTGGGATCGGTGGTTAAATGGCCGGTCTCTATGCTATCGGCAACACGCGTAGAGTGGTTGCCCAAGGTTCAGTCAGACCTGCTCGTCGTCCAGGCGCCGTCCCACCTCTCTCAGCAGCACGTGAAGACTCTCCAGCGGATAATAAAGGATGGGCAACCAGTCGCACTGGTGGGCAATTTCTCTGAAGGCATCGATCCATCGCTTCTTCGATTGGCGGGGGTAGCCGTTAACGCAGCCTCTCCTGAGGGAACGCTGCGGATGTGTGAAGCGAGGAATAAGGTTCCCGGACTGGTGAAGGACGTGCCCCTGAACTTCAAGACCTATTGCCGTCCTGTGGACAACTCGCTCTTTGGGGATACGAAGGCGATCTATTTGCAGGAGGCCTTCCCAGCACTCACACTTTCCATGGCCCACAGGCGCAGAGTCGCCGCATGGGACGCCCCGAACCTGAGAACCTTAGAGGGAATGCCTCTGTCACAGGTCTGGGGAAACACAGGGGCTGCTTATGCGCTCGCAGCCGGCGCGTTCAACGAACTTCTGAAATCGAACTCCGATTTGCATGCCGACAAGATCGACTTGACTCAGACAGTGAATGTCAGCGGCTGGCGCACGCGGGACGGAGGCTTCCGCCTCCTCGCCGCGAATCTCGAGGAGGGGTTGCGCGACGACGCTGATATGTCGAGGAGTATTAGTTTGGCAATCCCAAAATCCTGGGCGATCGATCCCCATGCGTGGACGGACATTTGGACGGGGCGCCCGATCAATACAACAGAGGGCGTGCTCAATATCACTCTTCCCCAGGCATCGTCTGAATTGCTGGAATCGTCGCGTTGAATGCACCCTACCGTTCACTCGGAACTTATGTTCTGATTAACAGCTCTGTTCTCCTTATCGACCGGGCCATTCCGGTCAGCCACTGAGATAGATCGGGCGTGTCACTTTTTCTTTCGTAGAATTCCTGATATTGTCGCCCGGAGCAGAGCAAAGATGATGAACCGACGTGAATGGCTATACGGGATGGGGATGATGGCGGGCGCGATAGCTCAGCCGGGCACGAGCTCCGCAGTTAGCCAGAAAGAACCGCCGGAAAGCAAGCAGCACCCTCTGGAGCTTTCCGAGTTCGAGCCGAAAAGCATGCTGGAGGTGAACGAGTCCCACGTCGAGCGAGCTCAATTTCCGGTCATCGATTTTCATACCCACATCACGATGTCGGTGAAGTCAGAAAATGGGGTCGAGCTCTCCGCTGCTCGAAAGTATCTGGGCACACCGGAATTTCTTCTGCCAGTCATGGGTCGCAGGAACATTCGGGCCATGGTCAATCTCACTGGAGGTTACGACCAGGGCCTGGCCGAGGTTGTCAGCAAATACGATCAGGCCTTTCCGGGGCGGTTCATCACGTTTACCGAGCCTTGCTACGAACATTGGAAGGAACCCAACTATCCGCAACTTCAGGCAGACGCGATTGAGCGAGCGCATCGCCAAGGTGCGCGGGGCCTGAAGATCCTGAAGACATTAGGCCTTTATCTTCGCGAGGATATTACCTCGGGCAAGCTTGTCAAGGTTGACGATCCACGGTTCGATCCCATGTGGGAGTGCTGCGGTCAGCTCAACATTCCTGTCGCGATTCACGTAGCCGATCCGGTTGCATTTTTTACTCCTACGGATCGATTCAACGAGCGGTACGAGGAGCTGAGCAATCATCCCGACTGGTCCTTCTATGGTCGTGACTTTCCGAGCGTGGCTGAGTTGCTGGAGGCGCGCAATCGCATGATGGCACGACATCCGAATACGCAGTTCGTGGTCTTGCACGTTGGGAATGATGCGGAGAATCTGGCGAACGTTTCAGGAAACCTCGACCGCTTCCCCAATATGACCGTCGATATCGCCGCGCGCATTGGAGAGTTGGGACGGCAGCCCCGCACAGCTCGGAAGTTTTTTGACAAGTACCAGGACCGAATCCTGTTCGGCACCGACGCCACTCCGCACGGCGATGAATTTCCTCAGCAGGTGTTCAACGACCAGTTGTACGAGATTTATTACCGCTTCCTTGAGACGGATGACGAGTACTTCGACTATGCTCCGGCAAGAATTCCTCCGCAGGGAAGATGGCGTATTTACGGCATTGACTTGCCGGAGCCGATTCTGCGCAAGGTCTATTTCGAAAACGCGGCGCGCAGGCTCGGCTTAACCGCGTAATCATTCATTATGAGTGTGCGATGCGTTTTTGCGGTGATGGTTTGCGCTCTGGTTTTGGTCCTCTCCAGAATGACCGGAGCTCCGGTCAGCACGGCGGTCTTTGAAAGCGTCAAAGCTTCGGGCGACGCGGCGCCGAGCACGGATCCGAACCTCGCCTTTTGGACGGCCGCTCATCCGGTGTATGCGGACCGGGGGACCTTCGGCCAGCCGCAAGCGCAATACCGCACCGAGATCCGTTCGCGTTGGACGGAAAACAACCTGTACTTTCTGTTTATCTGCCCTTATGAGGAGCTGAATCTCAAACCGTCGCCGGCAACTACAACAGAAACATATGGTCTCTGGAACTGGGACGTTGCCGAGGTATTCATTGGTTCCGATTTCCGTAATATCCGCCGATACAAGGAATTCGAAGTCTCTCCGCAGGGAGAATGGATCGACCTGGACATCGATTTGAACAAACCCCACCACGAGGATGGCTGGAAGTGGAATTCGGGCTTCGCTGTGGCCGCCCGCATCGATGCTGGTGCAAAAATCTGGTACGGAGCGATGCGCATTCCGTTCTCCGCTCTTCAGAGCTGCCCTGCGGCGACTAACGAAACGTTTCGAATCAATCTATTTCGGAGTCAAGGACCGGCTTCAAACCGTATCCAGATTGTGTGGCAACCGACAATGAGCAACACCTTCCATACGCCCGAGAAGTTCGGACGGTTGCATCTGATTGAAACTGGCAAATGACCTCTTTTACCTATTACGGCAAATTTCGACTCTTGTCGCGCCATGGAACAAAGGCTCGACTATCGTGTGCGCCCTCATTGATCTGGCGGAGAAACCCTTCGACACGATGGAGCTTATCCTCAGCGTTGTCGCCGACGGGGTAACCTGAGTACCCGGAATACCAGGCGTTTGTGCAGAGAGCATAAACAGGTAATCATCGTAACCGCACGCGCGTGCTGAGGCACGCTGCGGCATCGGTTGGTAAAACTGCTCATCGAGAGCAAGGCATTGCTTGCCATCCCCGAGGACATTTTGCGCTGACGGAAATCATCCTCAATTGCCGAGGCTGCACGCCAAGCTGGGGCTTGATCTGTGGTCGTTCTTTGGGCAAGCTTCGCCGGCGGAGCGTAGCCCAAGCTCAGAAACTCGGACATACCCAGAGCGCCGTAACAGGCAGTTAAAGCTGCGGCAGATTTTGGTTGTCAAAGACGAGTGGCAGGCGCAAACTGTCACTTCTGCCAGTATGCTATCCCGTCGTGTGGGCATACTTTAGCTGCGTCAAGCAGCCGCTTGGGGACAATGTCCTGAGTTCTCGAATTTATGGGTGTAAGGCTCTCATTTGTCGCTTTCTCAGGTGTGCGTCAACAAGGAGTGTGTCAATGCGTGCTACGCGTGGATTTGAGATGTATGGACAACGCAGGGCAGAACAGAAGAAAGCCCGCCCGGAAAGCTCGAACTCAAGCGATGCGTTTTTGAGCATGATCACGCTCGGAGCGTTTCTGTTCGTGTCGCTTGTCGGGTGCGCGAAGAAGGAGGAGGCTCCCAAACCCGGCCCTCCCGAAGTCCAGGTTACGGAGGCGGTCCAGCAGGATGTCCCACTCTATCAGGAGTGGGTTGCCCAGCTGAACGGTCCGATTAACGCCGACATCACCCCGAAAGTGCAAGGTTACTTGCTGACGCAGAATTACCAGAACGGCTTCTTCGTCAAGAAGGGCCAGCTTATGTTCGAGATAGACCCACGCCCGTTTGTGGCCGCGCTTGATCAGGCCAAGGCGCAGGTCGCCGTAGCCCAGGCGAATCTCGGCGAGGCGGAGAACAACGTCGCCCGCGACACGCCGCTGGTTGCGCAGAACGCGATTCCGAAAAAGCAGCTCGACACGGATCAGTCGACCCTGGCCGCGAACCAGGCGCAGCTGGACGCCGCAAAAGCGCAAATGGTTAATGCTCAGTTGAATCTCGAGTGGTGCAAGGTGTATTCGCCCATCGACGGCATCGCGGGCATAGCGAATTCGCAAGTCGGTGATTTGGTGGGAACATCCACCAAGATGACGACGATTTCCCAGGTCAATCCGATCTGGGCATACTTCAACATCCCCGAGAGCGCATACCTCGCGAACGCTGAAAAAGTTGCCGCGATCATCCGCGGCGGGAGCCGGCAATCGATACCACGTGATATCGAATACATTCAGGCCAACGATATTAGCTATCCCGAGAGGGGATCGATCATTTTCGTGAATCGCCAGATCGGTACTCAGACGGGGACAATTCAGATGGCCGCCGCGTTTCCCAATCCGGAGGCCGCGTTGCGGCCCGGCGGTTTCGGGCGAGTGCGGATTCGGACCGGCACCGCCAAGGACGCCCTGCTCGTTCCGCAGCCCGCCGTGATCGAAGTGCAGTCTCAATACATGGTCGTTGTGCTCACACCTGACAACAAGGCTAAATTTCAGCCCGTGAAGATGGGAGACCGCGTGGGTCCGAATTGGATCGTCACAGAGGGACTAAAGCCCGGCGAGCGGGTTGTGGTCGAAGGCATCCAGAGGGTGCAGATGTTTGCCGCTGCGGCCCCGGAGATGGCGAAGGAAGGCGTTCCGGTTGTCGCTAAGCCTTACACGCCGCCCCCCGCAGCGCTCGGGGGCAACTGACCATGTCCAAGTTCTTCATCAATCGCCCCATCGTCGCGATGGTTATCGCAATTCTGATGGTGCTGGGCGGCGGGGTCGCAATCCTCGAGTTGCCTACCGCGCAGTTCCCCAACATTGCCGACCCGATGATTCAGGTGAAAGCCACCTACCCCGGCGCGGATGCCCAGACGATCGCTGAGTCCGTTGCAACGCCGATTGAGCAGCAGATGTCAGGCGTCAGCGGCATGAACTACATGTACTCGTTGAGCGCCAGCTCCGGTGGAGGGATGTCGCTGTACGTTGACTTTCAGTTGGGAACAGATGTCAACACCGACCAGATTCTGGCGCAGATGCGGCAAGGGCAAGCCAATTCCCAGCTGCCCTCCGAGGTCACCCAGCAAGGCGTAATCGTGCAGCCAGGTACGACAGCGCCCTTTATGCTCCTCGACCTCTACTCGCCCACCGGCGCGTATGACAGCATCTTCCTCGCGAATTACGCCACGATCAATCTTCAGTATGCGCTGACTCGTATTTCCGGCGTCGGCCAGGTTCAGATATTCGGCGGCGGACCGTACGCCATGCGCATATGGGTGAATCCGGACCGGCTGGCAAGCCTGGGCGTCACCGTCACCGACATTGCCAACGCGGTCAAGCTCCAGAACAAGGTCAATCCCGCCGGTCAGATTGGCGGCGAACCCGTCCCTCCTGGTCAGCAATTTACCTACAACGTTCGCGCTCCCGGGCGCCTGCCGACTGCCGAGGAGTTTGGCGAGATTGTCATTCGTGCCCAGTCCGACGGCTCGATCCTGCACCTGAAAGACGTGGCGCGTATTGACCTCGGAGCTCAATACTATTCATTCATCGCACGCTTGGGAGTGTCGGACGATCGCAAGCCTTCCCAGGCCGCGGCGCTGATCGCGCTCTATCTCACTCCTGGAAGTAATGCTCTTACTACGCGAGCCAATGTTCTCAAAATGATGGAGGAGGCAAAAGGGAGGTTCCCCCAGGGCCTGGATTACATCACCGCGCTCGACACGACGCTCGCGGTCAGCGCAGGCATCCACGAAATCTATAAGACCCTGGGAGAAGCACTGCTTCTGGTCATCATCGTCGTCTACATCTTTCTACAGGGCTTGAGAGCCACGCTCATTCCGCTGCTTGCAGTTCCTGTCTCTCTGATCGCGACCTTCATCGTCTTTCCCATGCTTGGATTTTCCATCAATACCCTCTCTCTCCTGGGTATGGTGCTGGCGATTGGACTGGTCGTCGATGATGCCATCGTCGTCGTCGAGGCGGTCGAACACAATATCGAGAACGGGCTGAGTCCGCACGATGCCACTATCAAGGCGATGGAGGAAGTTTCGGGTCCTGTCATCGCCATCGCGCTCATTCTGGCTGCGGTGTTCGTTCCCACGGCATTCATTCCCGGGATCACCGGCCAGCTTTACAAGCAATTCGCAGTCACCATCGCGATATCGGTTCTCTTCTCGGCATTCAACGCGCTCACCCTCAGCCCGGCCCTTTCGGCCATGCTGCTGCGGCCCAAGAAGCCTGTCCGAGGACCCATTGGTGCCTTCTTCCGTGGGTTTAACCGTGTCTTCGGTCGCGCTACCGACGGGTACGTGAACATCTGCAGACACCTGATCCACAAGGTCGTCGTCGCGTTTCTCCTGCTCGCCGTGCTGACAGTAGGAGCGGGGTACTTCGGAAAACAGCTGCCGGGGAGTTTTCTCCCTGATGAGGATCAGGGATATCTCTATGCCGGGTTGCAACTACCGGACGCGTCGTCGCTGCAACGCTCCTCGGAAGCCGCGCGCCAAGTCGAAAAGATCATCATGGATACCCCCGGCGTTAAATACGTCAGCTCAGTCATGGGATACAGCATGTTGAGCGGCGTCAACGCCACCTATAGTTCATTCTTCTTCGTGTCGTTCAAGCCGTGGGACGAACGCAAGACGGCGGAGGACAGCTACGACGGGATCAAGGCTCACCTGCAACGAGAGCTCTCGCGGGTTTCATCGGGGATCTCATTCTCGTTCCCGCCACCCGCCATCCCGGGCGTAGGCACATCGGGCGGAGCCACGTTCATTCTTGAAGACCGGTCCGGCAGCGGCATCGACTTTCTTGCGAAGAACACTCAGGTATTTATGGCCGAGGCACGAAAACGTCCGGAGCTGGCGGGGCTCTTCACAACCGCCCTCTTCGGTGTCCCCCAGGTCGGGGTAAACGTGGACAACGCCAAGGCGATGACCCAGCAGATTCAACTGAGCGATCTGTATCAGACCGTGCAGACGTTCATGGGCGGTTCGTTGATTAACTTCTTCAACCGTTTCGGCCTGCAATGGCAGGTTTATGTTCAGGCCGACGGCGACTACCGAACTCAGGCACAAAATCTCGGCAAGTTTTACGTGCGGAACGCTGCTGGTGAGATGGTCCCCCTGAGTACGCTGACCACTACGTTTCCGCGCAGCGGGGCCGAGTTCGTCATGCGCTACAACCTCTTCAACTGCGTACAGATCAATGCAGCCGCCGCACCCGGCTACAGTTCCGCGCAGGTCATGGCTACGTTGGAAGACGTCTTCCACAAGACCATGCCTGGCCAGATGGGCTTCGACTACTCCGGTATGTCATACCAGGAGCAAAAGGCCGCGCAGGGCGTTTCCCCGGGAATTATTTTCGGCATGGCGTTGTTTGTGGTCTTCCTCATCATGGCCGCGCAATATGAAAGCTGGACGCTGCCCTTCAGCGTATTGCTGGGACTTCCCATCGCCATCTTCGGCGCGTTCATGACGCTCTACTTCCGCCGCTTCGACAACGATGTGTATGCCCAGATTGGTCTGGTCATGCTGATCGGACTGTCCTCCAAGAATGCCATTCTCATCGTGGAATTTGCCAAGCTGGAGTATGACAAGGGCAAGCCGCTCATCGAGGCGACCCTGACGGGCGCCAGACTGAGATTGCGTCCCATTCTGATGACCGCCTTCGCCTTCATTCTGGGTTGCGTGCCGTTGTGGCGGGCAGCCGGAGCAGGCGCTATTTCGCGCCAGGTATTGGGCACGACGGTCATTGGGGGAATGCTCGCATCCACGATCATCGCGATTTTCTTCGTTCCGGTTTCCTTTGATGTTGTGGAGCGCTTCGGCAATCTATTCAGGAAAGAAAAGGAAAAGCCAAAGCCGGAACTGGAGCCGCCGCCTGCCCACGACGCCGCGTCGAAAGGAGAGCACCCATGACACCGACTATGACGCGGACAAAAACCTCCATCGGCGTTCTGTTGTTGCTCTCACTGGGCGGTTGCAAGGTGGGCCCGAATTACCAGCGTCCTCCTCTGGATGTCCCCGGACAATACCGCGGCACCGCGCCCGACCTACCGCAACAGCCGGCCGGCGGACCCTTCGGGGAAATGAAGTGGCCGGACGTCTACCAGGACGCAGCTCTACAGGCGCTGCTCAAGGAAGCGTTCACCAACAACTACGACATTCGCATCGCCGCCAGCCGCATTATGCAGGCGCAGGCTTCACTCGGAGTCACCCGCGCAAACCAGTTCCCTACAGTGGGTGGTTCCGGCAGTATCCAGAATATCCAGTCCACACCGCTTTTCACCGGCTCGCCCTGGATCGACACCCTCGGCCTGCAAATGAACTATATCGTCGATTTCTGGGGGCAATATCGTCGCGCGACAGAAGCCGCGCGCGCCAATCTCTTGGCCACACAATACGCCCAGAATGTCGTTCAGATAACACTGATCTCAGAGATAGCGAGCGCCTATTTCCAGCTTCGCCAATATGATGCCCAGCTGGTGATTTCCCAAAAAACTATTGCCGCCGACAATGACATCCTCAGGTTAAACACCATCAACTTCAAAGGCGGCTATTACGCGATCACCGACGTCTATCAGGCTCAGGTGCTGGTGCAGCAAGCCGAGGCGCAGGCCATCCTGCTGCAACAATTGATTCCGCAGACTGAAAATGCGCTCAGCATTCTCCTCGGCAGAAATCCCGGGCCAATTACGCGTGGCCTTGACCTTACCGCTCAACCGCATTTGCCGGAGGTACCCACCGGCCTTCCTTCTGCACTTCTGGAGCGTCGCCCAGATGTGCGCGAGGCGGAAGAAGCGCTGGTTGCAGCCAACGCAAACGTAGGAGTGGCCAAGGCCGCATTCTTCCCGCAGATCTCGTTGACCGGCTCCTTCGGCGCGACCAGCACTGCCTTGACCAGCTTTTTGCAGGGGCCCGCCACATTCTGGGCGGTTGGAGGCGCGTTGGCGCAACCCATCTTTGAAGGCGGAAGGATCACGAGTGGATATCGTCTCGCCTGGGCACAACGGGATCAGGCCGAACTGCAGTATAAGCAAACAGTGCAGCAGGCCTTCGGAGATGTCGCTAACAGTCTCGTTGGCTATCTCCAATCCCGGCAGTATCGCATGAAGATCGAAGAGCAGACGGCCACATACGCGGAAACCGCGCGCCTCGCCAATGTCAGGTTCACCGGCGGCTACGCCAGCTTTCTTGAAGTGCTGTATATCGAACAGCAGTACTTCACCTCCGAATTGAACCTGGAGCAAGCCTGGTTTACAGAGCTGCAAAACTACGATCAGCTCTACCAGGCGCTCGGCGGTGGCTGGCAGCAGTAGGCCGCGGAAGACGCGACGGCCGCACACGAATACCCTCGGCAACTCTGCTTGGTATGAGTTAGAGTTTTCCGAATGAAGAAAGGGATCCTCAGCGCCTGCCTTGGCGCAATCATTTGGCTCACTCCGGCCGGCTTTGTTCCCCCCACAAGCGCCCAGCAGCAATCGACTGTCCCGCCAGCCAGTGCTACATCAGGCAACAACCAGACTCCGCCCGGTGAAGAGGCCGCTGAATCCGGCCAGGTAGTCATCGACAGCAATCCGATTCTGAGAGTCTACGAACCCATCGCCAATCTGACCCCCGACGCTCGTGCAGAAGGGATCGAATCCCGCATCATCAAGTTCGCCCGAGACTCCCACGTCACGCCGGAAGCCGTGCGGCTTCAACCGCGCGAGGCATGGACCGAGATTCTGGCCGACGACATCGTGATCATGGCCGTTACCGACGCGGATGCGAGAGCCGCCGGCACGAAGCGGGATGCGCTGGCTCTTCAGGACGCAGAGAAGATTCGGACGGCCGTCAGGACGTACCGCGACGAGCACAGCTGGAGAATGCTGCTGCGGGCGATTGTCAAGACTTGCCTTGCTACGTTTATCCTGGTCGGTACGCTCTGGCTCGTCCGCCGCATCGGGTTGTTCTTCCGTCGTCGAATCGAGAAGCAAATCAATGTAAGCGCCAGCGTGGAGAGTAAGTCCGCATGGCACGTTGCCGTAGACTATCTTGGCCCCTTTGCGCTGGCGGCGGGAACCTTCCTGCGATGGGTCCTTATTCTTGGCCTGCTGGAAGCCTATCTGACGGTAACTCTCGGCTTCTACTCCTCCACTCGCGAAATCTCCCTCACGGCGACACGGTGGGTCCTTTCCCAGTTGGAAGTGTTGGCCAGCTCGGGATTGGATTACCTGCCGAGTCTGGTCGTCCTGGCCGTCATCATCCTCCTCGCCTACTACGTTACGCGGCTGATCAAGCTGATCTTCGGCCAGATTCGCAAGGGCGACGTCAAAATTCACGGGTTCTATCCGGACTGGGCCGAGCCGACGGAAAAGTTGCTACGCATGCTGGTAGTTGTCCTGGCGCTCATAGTCGCCTTCCCCTATTTGCCCGGAGCCAAAAGCCCGGCATTCCAGGGGATCTCGATATTTGTGGGCGTGTTACTGTCGCTGGGCTCTTCGTCGGCCGTGGCCAATGCTATCGCAGGCATCATCCTGACCTACATGCGCTCGTTCCTCGTGGGCGACTGGATCCAGATCGGCGAGCACATGGGTGAAGTTGTCGAAAGAAATCTCCTGGTGACGCGAATTCTCACGCCGAAGGCAGAGATCATCACCATACCTAACGCTACTGTGATGAGCGGATCCGTGAAGAACTACAGCACCGAAGCAAGAAAAGCAGGAGTCATCTTTTATACATCCGTCTCGATTGGCTTTGATGCGCCCTGGAGAACCGTACATCAGCTGCTTATTAATGCAGCTCTTGCCACAGTGCATGTGCTGAGCCAGCCTGCGCCATTCGTCTTACAGCGATCGCTTGATGACTTCTACGTAACATACGAGTTGAATGCCTACACGGATGCTCCGCGCGAAGTGCTGAATATATACTCCGACCTCCATCGAAATATTCAAGACAAGTTCAATGAAGCTGGAATGGAAATTTGCTCTCCGCATTTCTCAGCGCTGCGTGATGGAAATCCGATCGCTATCCCCGATCAATATGTCAAATCTGGCTACAAAGCCCCTGGATTTCGAGTGCACGTTGCTGAGGCGGAAGACGACCACTCTTCGCGGACGCGCCTCGCGTCAGCAGGCCCGGTGTCGACCGATGAATCCTGACAGGTCGACGAACCGGGTTCCCCATACTGTCTTTTCTAACAGTATTCATAACCGAATCAACGTCATAACCTGCTCGCTGAATGATTTGAAGGACCATCGCGATGCAGACATCGCGAGAGCGAGTGACAGGGCAAGAGAGGTGATCATCCATGGCCGATAAGGAAAATGGCAAGAATGGAAATAAGCTGAGCAACAAGGAGTATACGAAGGAGCTTCGGCGGCTTCAGGGCGAGCTGTGCAAGCTGCAGGACTGGGTGAAATACAAAGGCCTTCGCGTGATCATCGTCTTCGAGGGGCGCGATGCTGCCGGCAAGGGCGGAACAATCCGCGCAATCACCGAACGAGTGAGCCCGCGTGTATTCCGCGTAGTGGCGCTTCCCGCTCCATCTGACCGCGAAAAAACCCAAATGTACATGCAGCGCTATACAGAGCAGTTTCCCGCCGGCGGTGAAATCGTGATCTTCGATCGGAGTTGGTACAACCGCGCCGGTGTGGAGCACGTGATGGGCTTCTGCACCAAGGAACAACATCGCCTTTTCCTGGAACGGTGCCCTCTGATGGAAAAATACATTGTGGATGACGGAATTATCCTCATCAAGTATTGGCTCGAGGTTGGGGCCGATGAACAGGAGCGAAGGTTCAAAGCGCGGATCAACGATCCTCTCCGGCAGTGGAAGCTGAGCCCGATGGACCTCGAGTCGTTTCGACGCTGGAACGACTATTCCGCTGCTCGGGACGTCATGCTCAAGACTACGGACGTAAAGCATTCGCCGTGGCATATAATCCGCTCCGATGATAAAAAAAGAGCCCGGCTCAACTGCATTGCCCATTTCCTGAGCAAGATTCCTTATGGAAAGGTTCCGCACAAAAAGGTGAAACTGCCCCCACGTGACAACCGCAAACGGCATAACGACCAAGCCACGCCGAAGGGGAGACACTTCATTCCTGAAGTCTATTGACGGCCCTTGGGCACACCCAGATCGAAGCCAGAGTTCCAGCCCGCCTCAGGAGGTCGCGGTGAGTTCTAGTCGTGGCAATCCCCCGTTACTTTTGACAGTAGTCGTGCCATAACCGGATCACATAAGCTCCATGTGATCTGTCATGGGCACTCCGCGATTGTGGGTTTGATTCCAAGATCGTGTTCTTGCCCATCCACGAGGACCATGATTTCGTGAAAGCGGCAATCGGAGGTGGAGGACTGGCGTACGTGGTCTAATCGCGTCTCAGCACCGATCTGAGCCCCGCAGTGAAGACCGTCTTGGCCGACAAGTTGTTTGTTTCTGGTACTTTGCCCTATGCGCGGAATGAATTGAATTAAGAACGATCCCTCGCTCTACCAGCGCAGGCCACCCCGCTGTTGCGTCGCAACCAAATTCTCGCCTTTGTGACCTGGAACACATACTTGCACCTTTCGAGAAGAAACAATTGAGTTTTCTTCGGAGGAGCGGGTACAAAATGTCATCAAATCGTCCACGAATTCTAATTGCAGATGACCACACGTTAGTGGCTGACCTATGCAGGCAGCTGCTTGAAACAGAATTCGAAGTCGTTGGCACAGTGAACAATGGGCGTGCCCTGGTTCGCGCGGCCACAGAACTCAAGCCTGACGTAATCGTAGTCGACGTCGCAATGCCCATTCTCAATGGCCTGGACGCCGGTCAGCAAGTGAAGGAAACCTGCCCCGCCGTGAAGCTGGTATTTCTCACCATGAATAGTGACATTGAGCTGGCCGCTGAAGCATTCCGCCGCGGAGCCTCGGGCTATTTGTTAAAGACCTGCGCGGCTTCAGAGATGGTGACAGCCGTTCATGAAGTGCTGCGCGGCCGGTCTTACATGTCCAAGCCGCTCCGCAGAGACGACATCAATTACCTTCGTCGGACAGAAACGAAGCTTGTGCAAGAGAATGAGCGGCTTACAGAAAGGCAGCGCGAAGTTCTGCAGTTGCTGGCAGAAGGCAAAGTAATGAAGGAAATTGCCGACATCTTGAACATGACGACAAGAACAGTTGCATTTCACAAGTATCGAATGATGGAGGCTCTTGGAGCCAAGAGCAACGCGGAGCTCGTACGCTACGCAGTCAGACACCATATCGTGGCTGCCTAGAACCGGGGCTGGGAGACGGGTGATTTTGTCAGTTTTCGGACTCACGGGCGACGCCCAGGCCTTTGGCGAGATGGGTAGACTGCAGCGTTTGCCAAGGTTCTGTCGTGAATTCATTGAGTAAGTGAGTTCCTGCAATCCCCGGGCTGTCGCTCACCTCAGGTTCGGATCCTTACTCGATCTGCGTTGTAGTTGCCGGCTAACGCTTCGCCCACCCGGACTCGCTAGCCCGCTTTCGATAGCTGAAATCTTCAGGTTAGGCAGACTGGATGATGATGTTGGCGTATTGGGTCGTGTCTGCGGTGCGTATCAATCCGATCGCCTTCGGAACGCGCTTCTTGAATTCAACATGCGGCTCGTAGGTTATGTCGATATCTGGTAGTGCGCGGGCAAATATGTTCTGGGTCTCCACCCCATTTGCAGACCGAAACTCCTCCGCCATAATTGCCGCACCGATTACGAAGTTCTGCTGGATCGCGCGAAGCACATCCAACACGCGCGGAATATCATCCACCAGCGAGATGTCGACTGTTTCAATCTCCGGCCAAAACGGGAAACCTCGATCGGCGATCACCAGTGTATTTGTATGACGGACGCGACTCAGTAACGAGTTGATCGCAGGATTCAGAATGCCGCTCTTCAGCATGAATGCTCCACCCTAGTTTTGGTTTCGCAGGACCCTTGCTCCCACGAAGGAATAAAGCATGATGAACAGATAACAACCCAGGGGTACCAGATAAGCGGTCGCAAGGCTTCTGAGAGAAAGCAGCCCCATGAATGGAGTAAGCACCGCCCCTCCGACGATCGCCATAACCAGCAGAGAACCGCCGAGCTTCGTGTCTTCACCCAGCCCGCGAAGCCCCATAGCAAAGATTGTCGGAAACATTAGCGACATGAAGAAGCTGGTGAGGAAAAGTGCCCACATGCCGAGCCATCCGGGATGGGTAACACCGATTGTGACAAGTACAACATTAGCCGCACTGTATATGCCCATGAGGCGTCCAGGGCTCACGAACCGCATCAGCCACGCCGATCCGAAGCGGCCTACGGCAAATGCGACCAGCGAGCCGGTCAAAAAGTATCCTGCCGTCTTCTCCGGCTCATGTACATAGTCTTGGACGTACTGAATGAAGTAGCTCCACGTACCTACCTGCGCGCCGACGTATAGAAACTGAGCTGCAACGGAGAAAACGAAGAATGGCCGACGAAGTAGTTGCGACAGCCTGCTCTTACCGGATCCCGGGCCAGCGGTAGCCGAACTGCTCCGCGTTGACGGAAATGGAACTCGAGAAATAATTGCGGCGAGAGCGAATGCCAGAGCGCCGAGTGCGATGTACGGTTTGACTACGCGAAGTGTCTCGCCCTGCAGGAACGCGGCGTATTGGTGTGTGGCTTTAAGCGCGGCGGTCTGCGCCGGAGTAAGTTCCACCCCAGAAAAGATGAATGCCGTGCCAATGGCAACACCGGTGATCGAACCCATCGGGTTGAAGGCCTGGGAAAAATTGAGGCGGCGCTCCGAGCTGTCTGGGGCTCCGAGCTCAGCGATGAAGGGATTCGATGCCGTCTCGAGAAACGCCAGCCCGCTGGCGATAACAAAGAGCGCGAAGAGAAAGAATCCGTATCGGTCGACGATCGCAGCGGGCCAGAACAGAAATGTCCCAGTACCAAACAGAATGAGCCCCGTAACAATTCCCGTCTTGTATCCGGTTCGACGCATCAGCATAGCCGCGGGCATGGCGAGCGCAAAATAGCCGAGATAGAAGGCGGATTGCACGAGGCCAGCCTCAAACCGGGTAATCGCAAAAGACTTCATAAACTGACGGATGAGCACGTCGTTCAGATTGTTCGGCACGCCCCAGAGAAAGAAGAGAGTGGTAACAAGAGAGAAGGGCAACATCTGGCTCCCGGGGAACAGTGACACCGCGGGTTTCGCTGCGCGCTCGCCGTTCGAGGCGGTTGTGGCCGGAGTCAGCATTGCCAATGGGTCTCCATGGTTCGTGTTTAATCTACACGGACGATGATTTTGGGAAATTCGCGCGTACGATCGCTCCACCGGCGCAGCATCTCCGCAGCTGCTTCGAGCGGAACAACTTCAGTTATGTAATCGGCGACTGGAAACCGCTTCTGCTCGAGCATATGAATCACTTCGCGAAAACTGGCCGCTGCCTTGTGTCCCGGAATGCGAGGGAAGGTGACCAATGGATTCTTACCGAGAAACGAGTTCAGATCGCTACCACACAAGCCCACCCTCTGTACCTTGAGCACAAGCTTTACCGGACGTCGTACCGGTTCAGGGACGACCTCGATTGCAGCCTCGCCCGGCTGTTTTAGCGCGAGCGCTCTCATTGATCGACCGTGTCCTGGCTGTCAAGCCGATAAATCTGGATCGCTGTTCCGCCGCAGAATTGTTCGCGTTCATGCTCGCTCAACTGGGCCGCATACCGGTCGAGCAAGCTGAACCATTGCTGATATTCAACTGCCAGAAGGCAGACCGGCCAATCAGATCCCATCATCAATCGCGCTGCTCCAAAAGCGTCGAACACAGTGTCCAGATAAGGGCGAAGATCGGTTTCCGTCCACGCACGCCAATCCGCTTCGGTAGTCATACCGGAAACCTTACAATAGACATTCTTTCTTCTTGCCAGATCGTATATGTTCTCGCGCCACGGAGATAGGATCCGCGCGCAGATTCTCGGCTTGGCCATGTGGTCGAGTGCGAAAATCTGATTGGGATGAGCATCAACGAACTTTATGGTCTGCGGAAGATGCCGCTCGCAAATCAGAATCTCGTAAACGAGGGCCGAAGAAAGCATGGTCCTGATGCCACGATTGAAATCGTCGCTCAGGATAAAATTATCGTCTACTTCAGATTGAATCACGTGGCGCAACCCCTTCAACTTCGAGTACGCTCTCAACCCATCGACGCACGCCGGAAAGTCCTTACTAGCAATCGGGGCCCATCCCACTACCGCCTCGATGAATGGATGCGCTTCGGCGAGCGAAAGCAGGTCGCGTGTCTCGCCAAGGTCCTGCCGAGCCTGGACCGCAATTGTCCCGTCGATCGCAGCCGACGCCATCACCTCCGACAGATCGCTGGGCGTGTAGTCGCGCCGCAACCTCGACATCGTGTCGTCGATCCAATCGTATTCGTCTGCTGTGTAGCGCCAGAGGTGATGATGTGCGTCGATTCGGCGAAGCATAGCTTGTGAGTATTTACCTCCTCAAATGCGGAAGCCTGAATTAGGCATTCGTCCCCATCCTTAGTGAGTCTCAGGCTAAGCGCGCCACACTTTGCCGTCTGGATAACTGAAGTCGTTGAGGGTCTCCGGATAGATCTCAATGCTGTACCCAGGCTTCTCCGGCAGCAAATACCGCCCGTTTCTGATCTGCACCGGATCAACAAAATGCTCGTGGAGGTGATCGACGAACTCAATCACACGATCTTCCATCGACCCAGAGACGCAAAGGTAATCGAATGCGGAAAGATGCTGAACGTATTCACACAGGCCCACGCCTCCGGCATGTGGGCATACGGGAACATTAAATTTTGCCGCCATGAGAATCACTGCGAGATTCTCATTCACCCCTCCTAAACGGCAGCTGTCTATCTGGCATACGTCTATGGCTCCTGCCTGCATTAGTTGCTTGAATATCACCCGGTTATGGCAGTGCTCTCCCGTCGCGATGCGCACGCCCGAAACCTCACGACGGATGCGGGCATGTCCGAGAATGTCGTCTGGACTCGTCGGCTCCTCCATCCACCACGGGTCCACCACCGCCAGTTCACGCGTGCGTACGATAGCTTCTTCGACGTCCCATTTTTGATTCGCGTCCATCATCAGCTTCCGCGATGGCCCGATTTTGTTCCTGACGAGGCGTGCCCGTCGTAAATCCTCCGTTGGAGCGCCACCCACCTTGAGTTTGAAATGCGTCCAGCCCTCTGCCAGAGCCTCGTCGCAAAGCCGTTCGATCTTGTCGTCGCTGAAGCCAAACCACCCGACTGACGTTGTGTACGCGGGATATCCATCAGTTTTCAGGCGTTGCAGGCGTGAGTTTATTCCTGCGCGACGCTCCCTTAGGAGCGCAACGGCTTCCTCGCGCGTCAATGCATCGCTTATATAGCGGAAATCAATTGCCGACGCGACTTGTTCCGGCTCCATGGAGGCAAGGAGTTGCCAGACCGGCTTTTCCTGCGTGCGTGCGTATAGGTCCCACACGGCATTGATCAGTGCCGCCGTGGCAAGATGAATGACGCCTTTTTCCGGACCGAGCCACCGGAATTGGCTGTCGTCCGTGAGGCAGCGGCTGAACGCGGCGAAGTCGTCGGCGATCGATGCTATCGTCCGGCCAATGACGTAGCGCGACAAATAACGGACAGCCTGTACGCAAAGCTCGGTCCCTCGTCCAAGCGTGAACGTGAGGCCGTAGCCGTTGAGTCCCTGATCTGTTTCGAGAATGCAGTACGCAGCAGAGTAGTCAGGATCCTTATTCACCGCGTCTGAGCCGATTTGTTCGCGCGATGTGGGAAATCTCAGGTCGATGACACGCACATTTGTGATCTTCAAATCGCTCAATTATGACTCCTCGATCGTGTAGCAGGTGTAGCGGCCCAGCGTAAAGCTTGGCGGGACAGGGTGACTAGTATCCCAGTCGTTTATTTACCACGTTCTCCAGCGGTTCGTCCTTCGCAAACCGGTCATACTGCCGCAGAAAACAGTCCATCGCTCGATCTTTCCAGTCAGGCGTGTTGTCCGCGCAGTGCGGCGACAGCAGGACATTCTTCAGCCGATACAACGGGTGCCCGGCAGGTAAAGGCTCGTGTTCAAACACATCCAGCCCCGCGCCCTTGATTCTCCCCGAAGTCAGCGCTTTCACCAGAGCCTCTTCATCAATCACCGAGCCGCGACCGACGTTGATCACGACCGCCTTCGGCTTCATCGCCGCAAACTCGGGCTCACCGATCATATGCCGCGTTTCTTTGGTCAGAGGAGCCGTAACGACAACGTAATCGGAGTGCGCCATCATCTTCCCAAGCTGCTCCGGCGAATAGTAACGTTCGATCAGTGGGTCATCCTCCTGGGGAGCATGTCGCTTCGTAGCCAGCACCCGCATGCCCGTCGCATGTGCGCGCGTGGCGACAGCACGTCCTATGTCGCCGTAGCCGACGATTCCCACAGTCTTGCCGGCAACCACCTGCACATCGAAGGGCTCCCACCTTCCTACCGACTGGTTGCGTATCATCCGCCGGAAATCTTTGGCGAAATACAAAATCGCGGCAAGCGCAAATTCGCCGAGCGATGCGCTGAAAACGCCCCGTCCGTTGGTCAATATCACGTCACTTTGCACAAGTTCCGGAAACAGGACGCTGTCCAGCCCTGCCGACCGCGAGTGAACCCACCTCACATTCGGACACATCGCGAACACAGCTTCAAGCAACTCCTTGGACGCGGACCAGTTCAATATCGCGCTCGCCGTGGATGCTGCCCCTTGGAATGCGGTCGCCTGGCTTCCTGTGATATGAGGCACCTTCTCGAGCCGGGTGAGCTGCGGGTCGTTCTCGCGTGCCAATACAAGTACCGACTTCCTGATGTCCATATCTTTATCGTGCCACGCTTATGCCGCTGTGGGCCGACCGGTTCCCCAATTGGACCTGCAGCGCTGAGGCTGGGGGTGGCGGCACTACTCCGAGGCTACCGTTTTCCACTTAAACAGTCTGCGTCGCAGGGGTGCGCAGGGCCATCGCGATGACGGCTGCCAGCAGAAAAGCGCCCGACGTGATGCAGAGAGCATAACTCAGACCGGCGCGCGCGATATTGAACTGGTCCGCGTCCAAGGAGTTGCTTGAAGCTGTGTTCGCGATGTGTCCGAATGTGAGGTGG
>Ga0206881_10064_pt1 | contig 35072 bp, 32 predicted proteins | sample Alteio_BWOrgCont_3_FD_152867 | JGI IMG/M metagenome (GOLD analysis project Ga0206881, IMG submission 152867) | Enriched cells from forest soil in Barre Woods Harvard Forest LTER site, Petersham, Massachusetts, United States -... | ecosystem: Environmental > Terrestrial > Soil > Temperate forest >...
AATCGGCAGGCGTAGAAGCCGGCTATCCCGATGAGTTGTACGTGGCACGTGGCGCGCGCATCGTCGACCGCCAGGAAGTCTTCCGCGAAGCCGAAATTCTCGCGCAGGTCCGGTGGCCGAGCCGATCTACCGAATCTTCGTTCCAAACAAATTCTGATCGGTTTTGGAGAGCCGCTGAGTGCGCTGAGGGAGTGCGCCGATCTGGCATCGGCGGGCGTTTCCCTGCTCGCACTCGAGCTGATCCCCCGCATCACCCGTGCGCAGAGCATGGATGCGTTGTCATCAATGGCGACGATCTCCGGCTATCGCGCGGTGTTGATGGGCGCGACTCACCTCCCAAAGATGTTTCCCATGCTGATGACCGCCGCGGGCACGCTTACGCCCGCGAAGGTGTTTGTGCTGGGTGCGGGCGTGGCGGGACTGCAAGCCATCGCAACCGCGCGCCGGTTGGGCGCTGTGGTGTATGCCTATGACGTGCGTCCTGCGGTGAAGGAGCAGGTGGAGAGCGTGGGCGCGAAGTTCGTGATGCTCGATGTCGATGCAGCATCGTCGGAGGACAAGGGCGGCTACGCCAAGGCCATGGACGAAGAGTTCTATCGCCGTCAGCGTGAACTGCTCACCGAAACGCTGCGCGAGCAGGATGTGGTGATTACGACGGCTGCAGTTCCGGGCCGCAAGTCGCCGATCCTGATTACGACGGAGATGGTGACGGCGATGCAGCCGGGATCGGTGATCGTCGATATCGCGGCGGAGCGGGGTGGCAACTGCGAACTTACCCGGCCCGGCGAGACGGTTGTCCACAACGGGGTAACGATTCTCGGGCCGCTAAATCTGCCGTCGCTGATTCCCCACCACGCCAGCCAGATGCTCTCAGCGAACATCGCCGCGCTGGCCAAGCTGCTGGTTCGCGAAGGCCAGGTGGGCCTGGACCTCGAGGACCAGATCATTCGCGAAGCGCTGGTGACCCATCAAGGCAAGGTCGTCCATCCTAAGGTTGCGGAGTTGTTGGCGGCTCATGCGTAGGTAGCGTTATGAGTCAAGGGTAAGTAGTCAGAATCTTTAGGAGGGAAGAATGCCACCGGACTTTATTTCGAATCTTTATGTATTCATCCTGGCGGGATTCGTCGGGTTTGGGCTTATCAAGCGGGTATCGCCCCTTTTGCATACGCCGTTGATGTCGCTGACCAATGCCCTCGACGCCATCGTGGTGGTAGCAGCGATCATCATCACGGGGAGGCATGAGACGCCGCTGACCACTACGCTGGGAGCGATCGCGGTGGCTGCTTCCTTCAGCAACATGGTGGGCGGATTTTTCATCACCGACCGCATGATCCGCATGTTCAAATCCGGCGCGGCCAAGAAATCATGAACGCGGCGGCCATTCAGCAGTACCTCGACTTCGCTTACATCGCCGCGGTTGTGCTGTTTATCCTGGCGCTCAAGTGGCTGAGCTCGCCGGTAAGTGCGCGCCGAGGCGTGTTGGCCGGCGAGGTCGCGGCTGGTCTGGCGGTTGTAGCGACGCTCTACAACCCGGAACTGATCGCTTACAAGTGGATTGTCATCGCACTGATTATCGGCGCGGGAATCGGCATTCCCCTTGGCATGGTAAAGATTACGGCGGTCCCGCAGCGGACAGCATTGAGTCACGCCTTTGGCGCTCTCTCGGCGGCAATGATCGGCATTGCGGAATATTATGTGGGGCTTTCGCATATAAGCCGGTTCGAGATGGGCGAGATCGCGATGGAAGTGATCATCGGCTCGCTGACGTTCACCGGCAGCTTGATCGCCGCGGGCAAGTTGCAGGAACTTCTGCCCCAGCGCCCGATTGTTTATAAGGGGCAGAATATTGTTAGTCTTTCCGTGCTTGGCGCGGCCGTTTTATTGGCAGCCGCGTTGGTAATACATCCGGAACAGACGGTGTTGTTCCCGATCATGGTGATTGTGGCGCTGCTGTTTGGCGTAATGCTGGTGACGCCGATCGGTGGCGCAGATATGCCGACCGTGATCTCACTGTTGAACTCTTATGCAGGATTTTCGGCGGCTCTGCTGGGATTTGTGCTGAACAGCAAAGTGCTGATCGTGGCGGGCGCGCTTGACGGCTCGTCCGGATTCATTCTCTCGGTCATCATGTGCAAGGCGATGAACCGGTCATTCACCAATGTCTTGTTCGGCGCCTTCGGCACGGTCCAGGTCGCCGTGGGAAAGATCGAGGCGCGCCCGGTGCGCTCGGCATCCGCCGAAGAGGCTGCCGAAATACTCGACGCAGCCCGCAAAGTCGTCATCGTGCCCGGATACGGCATGGCCGTCGCCCAAGCCCAGCACAAACTGAGGGAGCTACACGACATCCTCACAAAGCGCGGCATCGAGGTTTCCTTCGCGATTCATCCCGTCGCAGGCCGCATGCCCGGACATATGAATGTCTTGCTGGCCGAAGCCGACGTACCTTACGACCGCCTGATCGAGATGGACGAGATTAATCCCGAGTTCCCCCGCACAGACGTTGTTCTGGTGGTCGGCGCGAATGACGTGGTCAACCCGGCTGCGCGCAACGACAAGAACAGCCCCATTGCCGGCATGCCTATCCTGAATGCCTCGGAAGCGCAGACCGTGATGGTCATCAAGCGCAGCATGAGCCCCGGCTTTGCCGGCATCGACAACGAGCTCTACTACCTCGACAAAACGCTCATGTTGTTTGGGGATGCGAAGAGCTTCCTGACCGGGATCAATAAGGAACTGAACACCGCCGGCGCCGGAGCTTAGTTGCTCAACGAAACCGGCGGCGCCCTATCTCTCCGCTAGCTCGCGGGGGGAATGTACGTCGAGCCGGGTGGCAGCATCAGCGGCTCCTCGGGCATGACAATCCAGAAGATGACGTAGGCCACTATGCCTGCGCCTCCCCCGAAAACGGCAAGCAGCACAGTGATTACGCGAACCCACGCCACATCCCAGCCGTAGTTGTTGGCCAGCCCCTGGCAGACGCCGGCAATCATACGCCCCGCGCGGGGGCGGATCAGGCGCGTCTGCACGGTGTACAGCGGCGGATTGCCCGGATTCACCTGCGCGCCGCAGGCCGAACAGAAACGCGCCTCATTGTTGATCGAAGTTCCGCAATTTCTACAGAAAACAGCCATGTTGCATCTCTCTTTCGCAAGGCTCTGCTAGCAGATCCTAAAAAGCTTACACCCGTCAGGCGCCGGCCACGATGCGCACAATCACGGGAACCACAACCTGCATCACCGCAGGTATTACGACACCGGCAATGCCGACTCCGGCAATCACGCCGAAAGCCAGCGCCAGGAAGGTGAGGGGGAAAGCGGGGACCGCCGATTGTGTTGCAACCCGGGCGGCGTATCGACTGCGCCCTGTTACGGTTCGCTGAATCATGGCACGAACCTCCGTTCCATGCCAACAAATACGCAAGTCGGGCATTCGCGGTTCCCGGAGGGGCCAGGCTACCGTCCGGTATAGGCCGCGCGCTGGAACTTGCGGGCCTGATCGGCCTGGGCGGTATCGCTGCCGGCGTCAATTACGGCCTGGTACTGTTCGCGGGCCCTATTGTGGTCATTCATCAGGTCGTAGACCTCGCCAGCGGCTAGCAGGGAGCGCCGCTTCAGCTCCGGGCTGGTTGTGGGCAAATATGCGCCCTGGCGATAGGCTTCGGCGGCTTCGGCGTAGAGCTTCTGCCCGCGAAGGCTGTCGGCCAGGCCAAAGTAGGGTAGCTCGAGGTGCGATGAGGGATAGTATCCCTGACGTTTGGCGTCATCGATCACGCGACGATAAGCGGCAATTGCCTTCATTCCCTCGCCCGCATCTTTCGAGAGATTGGCAACTTCCAGAGCGAAGAGGAAGTCGCGCGGATACTGCCGTGCCAGGCCCTCGGCGATCTCCTTGGCCTGCAGGTACTTCGCGTCCCGACGAAGGAAGATCATCATCGCCGTCCGCGATTCGACACTGGTGATGACGCCGTGATCGGCTGAATCCTGCAGGAGCGCCATGCCGGCCGCCTTCGTTCCGTGGATGCCGGCGATGCCGACCAGCACCTTGAACCCAAACGGCAGCGATCCGACGACGTACTGGTAGATGCCGACGACCATCTTGGCATCGACATAGTTGGGATTGAGGTCCAGCACCCTCTGGTGGTCATTCCTGGCTCCGAGGGCGAGTTTGAGGCCGGCAGTGTAGCTGCGTTCGACCATGGCCAGATAGCAGGCTTCCAGCGAGCGAGCCCATCCCCGTGCGAAGAGCGCGTTGGTGTCGTTGGCGTTGTTCTTGAGCTGGGCGTTGGCCTGATCGTAGGCCTTGTCGGCGAGTGCGTTGATCTCGTCGCGTACTTTCGGGTCTTCGACGACGGTGTGGTGGCCGGTCAGGAAACCATCGTTGGCGTAAAACGTTGTGTCGAGGAGGTCGAGCCGGAAGAGCTCCTGGAAGAGCGTTACATACAGGATGTAGTCGGTCGCAATGGGATCGGCGGGATGCGCCTCCTGAACCCGGTTGAAGCGGCTGAGCGACCCCTGATAATCCATGATGTAGAAGCGCTGGAAAGCATCGACTACCTCGGGATTGCGGTTAAGCGGATCGGTGTCGACCGTTTCCCCTCCGGCAGATATGGCCGGGGCAAGAACAGCGACAACGGCCAACAAAACGAATCCGGGAATCGGGGCAAGCCGGAGGCTGCAAATTTTTGGCACGTGCATTCCGTATTGAATCTTAGACGAGACGGGTTTCACCTTAGACGCGTGTTCCAACACCAGCGCCCCTTCCTCTTCTGCGGCAAACCTTTCGATGCTATCGTCTTCTGGTTGACGGGAGAATGAGCGGCGACCCGGCGCCAGGTGGAAACTCCGGGCGGCCGATGCTGCCGACGCTCAGGGTTTCCCAGGATCCGAAAAATGACAAGGAACGATCTGATTCACCTGTTGGTCATGCAGGCGCGAGCCAACGGGTTCGAGCTGCGCAATTGGTACCAGTCGAAAATCGATCGACACTGGACCAGCCAGCAGGCGGCGATTGAGACGCTGGGCTCGGGGCATCGCTACTACGCGCTGCTCTTTTCGCACGACTTTGCCCGGTCCTTCTGGAAGCCGGGCACCCAGATTCAGTTCGTCGTCCCTACTCAGCATTTTTCCCGGCTGAACGCCAAGGGCCAGCGAATTGCCGTGACGCGAAAGGCATACACCCGGCGAACCCTGAAGCCCAACGCCTGGAAGTACCATTTGCGGCAGATGGCCGCCTGCGAGGAGCCGCTGAGCTACATCCGACGCTTTCTCGTCACGCACGAGGAGCTACGCGCTCACCGATCGGGCCCGAAGCCGGTCGAAAGCGAAGATGAGGACGCCCAGCTCGAGTCTGGATCCTGATAAACGCCGACTAGAGCAGATCAAGACGATAAAGGTGGTTCAGCGGGCCACGCCCCTTGCCGACAGGGTAAGCGGCCTCCATCGCCGACTGAACATATTGTTTCGCCCCGGTGACGGCCTCCGGAGCGGACGAACCCGCGATGAGTTGCGCCAGGAGGGCCGAGGAGAAGGTGCAGCCGGTTCCGTGGGTGGCTGTCGTCTCGATCGTCCGGCCCGGAAACCAGTGCTCGGCACCCCTGGAGGTCAGCAGGAAGTCGTCGGGAGGGTCGAGGTGGCCTCCGGTGACGACGATGTTGAGGCCGGGATAATTCTCCGCCAGCACTCTGCTGACGGCGGCAATCGACTCGCGGTCAGAAACCTCGACCTTGGCTAACTCAGCCAACTCGTCGAGGTTTGGCGTTACCCAGCCCACCAGCGGCAGCAGCTCTCTTTGGAGGGTCTCGAGCCCACCGGCGTCGAGCAGGGTCCGGCCCGAGCTGGACCGGACGATGGGGTCGAGGACGATCCGCTCGCACGGAATGCCGGATCCCGCAAGGAAGCGGGCGACGACACCGGCGATATCCGCCGTGGCCAGCATGCCAATCTTGACCCCGGCGATTGCGATGTCCGCGGCCAGGCAATCGAGGGTTTCGGCGAGGAATCCGGGACTCACCGCGTGGGAACGCCGGACCCCCTGCGTTGATTGCACCGTGAGCGCGGTGATCGCGGCAACGCCGTAGAGGTTATGTGCGGCAAAAACCTTCAGGTCGGCCGTAACTCCCGCTCCCGACGAGGGATCGAAGCCGGCGATCGTGAGGGCGGCAGGCCGCTGAGGCGCTGTCGTGGTCATGCTGGACGACGCCTTTCGCCGAGGTTACCTTTCGACAAATTCGTAACAGTTCCTAGCATATTTCTTGCCATGAATGCAAGCGATGAGTATAAATAAATCCCGTTGCTCGTTTGACTTACGGTTTGAAACCTCCATACAATTTCTACAGGAGGACTATGAACCCTATCGCAATGGATACGATCAGACGCTCCCGTCGCTACGCCCTCGTGGCAAGTGCCGCTATTCTCGCGGTGCTTGGCATATCCGGCTCAACAGCCGGCAAAGCTGAACAGCCCGTGAAGAAGCAGGGCCCGCAACACCATTGGCTCCAGATTGGCCGGGCTTCGTGGTACGGAAGGTTCTTCCAGGGCCATGAGACTGCCAACGGCGAAAACTTTGATATGAACGATCTTACCTGCGCCCACCGCAGCCTTCCCATGGGATCGCTTGTGCGGGTAACGAATCTGAGCAACAACAAGACGGTTGTGGTCCGCGTAAACGATCGCGGCCCTGTTCCGCGCAGCCGGGTCATAGACCTTTCCTATGCCGCCGCCCGCTTCCTGGGATTCGGAAGCAGCGATGCTGGAACCGCTCCTGTGCGGCTCGAATTGCTCAAGGATGATCCCGTGCTGGCCCAACTGGTCTTCCCGCTGAACACCGCTGTTGTCTTCCCGCTTACCCCTTCACTGGTGCGGTAGGCAGCTCGGTAGATTTTCCCGATAATTTTCGGCCAGCCCGTTTACGATAATCCTGTGAGTTTGCCTGGTCTCGAACTCGAGGGTGCTCGTGCGTCTGCCCTCGGCGCGCGCGAACGGCTGATTGTCGCTCTGGATGTTCCGAACACGGCCCAAGCGCTGGCGTTGGTTCAGCTCCTCGGAAACCTCGTGCAATGGTTCAAGATTGGGCTTGAACTCTACCTGGCCGAGGGAAACCGGATCGTGGAAAAGGTGCGTGAGCGCGGTCACCCCGTTTTCCTCGACCTGAAACTGCACGATATTCCTAATACGGTTGCCGGCGCGATACGCTCGGTGGCCACAAGCGGCGCGGGCAAGCTGACTGTTCACGCGGCAGGAGGGCACGCGATGCTGGCCGCCGCGCAGGAAGCCGCCGCGTCGACACCCTCGGCACCGCATCTGCTAGCTGTAACGGTTCTCACCAGTATGGACCAGGCACAGCTGGCGGCCACCGGAGTCAGCGGGTCTCCCACTGAGCAGGCTTTGCGACTGGCCGCGCTGGCTTATTCGGCAGGCATACGCAGCCTTGTTGCAAGCTCGCAGGAAATAGCTGAGCTGCGTGCACACTATCCCGATTCGAGGCTGGTGATTCCCGGAATTCGCCCGGCAGGAGCGGCTGTCGGCGACCAGAAACGGGTGGCAACGCCCGCCTCAGCTATCGCCGCCGGCGCCGACTATCTGGTTATCGGACGCCCGATCACGCAGGCTCCTGATCCGGCCGCGGCAGCGCAGGCGATTCTCGACGAGATCGCAGCTGTGACGGCCTGAGCGTCAACTACTGCACCCGGACCGTCGTGTCGACCTTGATCTCCGCCGAAGACTCACCAATCATCACCTTCACCGGCTCGCGCTCGACCTGACACGAACCGGTCTTCTGATCCCAGTAGGCCAATGTTGAAGCCTTGAGCGGAATCTGCACCGTCTTGGTCTCGCCCGGCTTGAGAGCGACGCGCTGGAAACCTTTCAGCTCCTCCTTTGGCCGCTCGACCTTCGACCCGAGGTGCGTGACGTAAAGCTGGGCCACCGCATCCCCTGCCATGGTTCCCGTGTTCTTCACGTCCACGCTGACCGTGACCGTACCATCCTCCGCCACCGTCGGCGAGCTCGTCTTGAGATTCGAATACTGGAAGGTCGTATAGCTCAGTCCAAAGCCGAACGGGTAGAGCGGTTCGCCCTTGAAGTACATGTAGGTGCGGCCGTGGCGGATGTCGTAGTCCATCATGGGCGGCAGCTGGTCGAGCGATTTGGGCCACGTTGTCACCAGGTGTCCGCCGGGGTTGTAATCGCCGAAAATCACCTGCGCGAGGGCTGTGCCTTCGTCCTGCGAAGAGTGTGTCATGTGAAGAATCGCCGGAACGTTCCCCTGACTCCAGTTGATGGCAAACGGAAAGCTGGAGACCAGGATGACAATGGTCTTCGGATTCACGTCGTAGACCTGCTTGACCAGTTGCTCCTGATCGAGCGTGATCCTCTCGCGGTCGCGCCCCTCGCGGCCATCACTGGGCACGGTGCATGGAAGCGTGCCACCTCCGTCTGGGGTGGCGTGCCAGTCGTGCGCCATGTCCGGCCCGCAGGTGGGATCGTTGCCGATCACCACGACCGCCACGTCGGAGGAGCGAGCCGCGTTGATGGCGGCGTTACCGATTTCATCTGCCGAATAGTTGACCTTGATGTTCTGGCTTATCTCGTCCCTGATTCCCTGGAGCGCAGTGATGGCGTAAGGCGGCGTGCCTCCATACCAGTCCCAGTGGACGGAATTTGCGAGGGGACCGATCACCGCGATGGATTTGATCGACTCCTTCTTCAGCGGCAGGAATCCGTTCGCGTTCTTCAGCAGAACCACGGATTCAAGGGCCATCTGCTTGGATACCGCGCGGTCAGCGTCGGTGTTCCACGGCTCGGGAGCATCTTTGACCTTCGAGTAAGGAACCATCTCCGGCGGGTCCAGCAACCCGAGCCGGATGGTGACGCGAAACTTGGGACGGAGCAGGTCGTCGATTTCGATCTCGGTGATCGATCCGTCCTTGAGCGCGGCTTTGGTTTCATCCTTGTACTGGTCGAGGAACTGATTGATGCCGGCCTTGAGGCAGGCGACCACAGCCTCTTTCTGGGTTGCAAAGCGCTTGTGGTCGCTAACCAGCAACTTGACCGCGCCTCCGTCGCTGGAGATCACGTCGACGCCCCAGTCCTTGATGACGATGCTCTTCAGGATCGGGTTGATTGCCATCGGCGTGCCATTCCACGCGTTATACGACGCCATCACTCCCTTGGCGCCGCCTTCGAGAAACCCCATGCGGAACGGGACCGAATAGTATTCCCAGAAGAGACGCTGGTCGAACTCTGAAGACGAACTGGTGCGCTTGTTTTCGTTGCTGTTGGCAAGAAAATGCTTCAGTAGCGCCGCGGCCTGCCAGTATTTCGTGTCGCTGCCCTCTGGCCCGTTCTGCAGCCCCTTAATAAACGACACCACCATTGTCCCGTTGAAGAATGGATCTTCGCCGTAGACCTCTTCGCTGCGGCCCCAGCGCGGATCGCGCGCCAGGTCGGCCTGGGGACCCCACAGCATCAGGATCTGGCGGTTGTACTTCTCGGTTTGCGTGATGAACCGCGCCTCGTGGCCTTCAACGGCGCCCGCCTGTCGGACCAGTTCCGGATCCCAGGTTTCGCCCATGCCCGGCGGCTGAGGAAACTGTGTCGTGGTGATCGGGTCTCGGCTGGGTCTGGGCTCGCGCTGCACGACTCCGTGAATGCCCTCGGAACTGCCGAAATTTGGCACGCCGAGACGGGGCACTCCGGTTCGCGTGCCCAGACAATCGATCTTTTCATCGGTTGTCATCAGAGAAAGTAGATTGTCGATGCGCTTCTCCATGGGAAGGCTCGGATCACGGAAGGGATAAGAAGGCTGTTGAGCAAAGACCGGAGTGAGCCCGAGCGCGATTATTCCAAGAGCGATTGCGAGCGAAGGTTTCATCGTGAGCGCCTTCCGTCGAGAATCGGCCGGGAGGCGTTTCCTGAAGTCCTTCCTGGCGGCGGCCCCAGACTAACACGCAGATTGTTCCCGAACCGGCCCTTCAAAAACGAACTCGGCAAACGTTCGTAACTGCCGAAAGGGCTGCACTGTTATTCCTCACCATTACACTGGCTGTGTGAATTTCACTTCGGACGACGCGCAGCTCGCCTACACCTCGATTGGACAGGGACCGGCAGTGGTCCTGTTGCATCCCACCCCCTGCGATCATCGCTTCTGGCTGCGCGTCGTGGAGTCGCTCAGCGGCAGATATCGCCTCATTCTGCCAGACCTTCGCGGCCATGGGCAGTCGGAGGCAGGCACCGGCCCCATCACGATGAGCAGGCTCGGCGCGGATGTGGTGCGACTGCTCGATGTTCTGGGAATTCAGCGAGCGCTCTTCGCCGGCTGCTCCATCGGCGGATACACGCTTTACGAATTGTGGCGCGAGGCTCCGGCCCGCGTCTCCGCGCTGGCCTTCTGCTGCTCGCGGCCGCAGGGCGATGCCGACGCCAATCGTGCCAAACGCGAAGAGTGGATCGCCAAGATTCGCCAGCGCGGCACGGGAGATTTCGTCGACGCGATGCTCGAAACCCTGGTCGGACCGACGGCGCGGCAACGTTCGCCGGAGAAAATTGCCGAAGCGCGCGAGATGATGCAGACGGTTCGGCCGGAAGCAGCGATCGCTATTCAGCAGGGGCTGGGCATGCGGCCCGACTCCGTAGAGACAGCCCGCGGCATCCATGTGCCGTGCTTTGTGCTGGCCGGCGGAGAGGATACGTCCTCCGCTCCCGCTGACATGAAGCTGCTTGCGGAGTCGATCCGCAGCGGCGGCTACGGCGCGGAGTTTCACCTGCTTCGCGATGCCGGCCACTACGCGCCATGGGAGCAGCCGCAGATGGTCGGACGCCTGTTGCGTCGGTTCTTCGATTCTGTGCTGGACTAGGGTCCGTTAGTCCCTGGCTACGCGTCGAGCTTCTCGAGATGCTCGGCGTCGCACTCCATTGTGACGCCGGGCACAGGCAGCCCCTCCTGAAGTCCGCGTGCTTCGAGGTCGGCCCTTAATTGCTCGATGTTCTCGAAGAGCACCGTATTCAGGCCAACTTCCGCCGCGGCAGCGATATTCTCCGGCTTGTCGTCGAGAAAGAGCGCTTTGCGCGGTTCGACCTTGAGCTTCTCACAGGTGTGGAGATAGATCGCCGGGTCCGGTTTGCAGATGCCGAGCTCGCATGACCACGTGTGATGCTGAAAGTGAGCCAGCCAGCCGAACTCCTGCCGCATGTAGGCCAGGATGTCCTCGCCCATGTTGGAGAGGATCGCGGTCTTGATGCCTTCTTCCTGCAAACAGATCACCCAGCCCAGCATCTCCTCGTTCAGCGAGGTCCACATAACGATGTCGGTCTCGATGAGGTCGTCGATGCGCTCCGGCGTGAAAGAAAGGCCCGCCTCATTGGCGAACTTCTGCCAGTAGGTGCGGCCGTTCAACTGGCCCATGTCGTACGCGTGGCGGTGAGCCCAGTAGTGCCGGTCGAAATCGGCCCGTTCGAGGCCGGTGAGCGCAATCAGCTTTTGCTGCGCCTGAGGATCTTCCGAATTACTGAGAACTTTTCCGTAATCGAAGATCACAGCTTCGATCGGCATGAGTACTCCTCGCGATGAATTGGCAACCTGTATCTATTATCCCAAGAATGAATAAGGAAGCCGTTGTGAAAAGATGAATTCGATGCCACAGCGTCTCACTTTCTCAGCGCGCACCGCGTGGGATATTTCCGAAACGGAACTGGCGCGAGCAATCACAGAGAGACGCCAGCGCGGATTGCCGCTACTTGATCTGACGGCGTCGAACCCGACCCGGTGCGGCTTTATTTACGATGAGCCGGCAATTCTCTCTCCGCTCTCCAATCGCGACTCGCTCACATACGATCCCGATCCGCGCGGAATGCTGCGAGCGCGTGAGGCAGTCGCCGGCTATTACGCCGATCACGGGGCAAGCGTCGATCCTGCGAACCTCGTGCTGACCACCAGCACCAGCGAGGCCTACAGCTACCTCTTCCACCTGCTGTGCGATCCCGCAGACGAAGTGCTCATCGCGCAGCCCAGCTATCCGCTCTTCGATTTCTTGGCGCAGCTCGAGAATGTACGGCTGGTTCCCTACCCACTCTTTTACGACCACGGATGGCATATCGACGCCGAGTCATTGCGCCGGCAGATTACCGCCAGGACGCGGGCCATCGCTCTGGTGCATCCGAATAATCCCACCGGACACTTCACGAAAGACGAGGAGCGGCAGGAGCTGGAGGCCTTGTGCGCCGAGCACGGACTAGCGCTCATCGTCGATGAAGTCTTTCTTGACTACAGCATTGCAGGTCACACCGGCCGAAGCTTCTCCTCCGGGCCCCATCCGGTGCTTACCTTCGTCCTGAGCGGCCTGAGCAAGATCGCCGCTCTGCCGCAAATGAAGGCTGCCTGGATCGCCGCCTTCGGTCCGGAGCCGGTTCGCTCCCACGCGCTTGACCGGCTGGAGGTCATCGGCGACACCTTCCTGTCGATGAACGCGCCGATCCAATGCGCCCTGCCCAACTGGCTGGCAGACCGCACCAGCCTTCAAAATCAGATATCCCGCCGTGTCGAAAACAACCTGCGCAGTCTCGACTCGCTGATCGCATCCCAGAGGATGATCTCGCGGCTCGAAGTCGAGGCAGGTTGGTATGCCGTTCTGCGCGTGCCGGCGCTGATGTCTGGAGAGAGGCTGGCAGTGCGGCTGGTCCGCGAGCACGGACTTTCCATTCATCCCGGATATTTCTTTGGATTCTCCGGCAACGGTTGGCTGGTTCCAAGCCTGCTCACACCGGAGAATGAGTTGCAGGCCGGAATTGAGGTTTTGTCTCGCTTTTTCAATCGGATAGGCGATGACCATGAGGGATGTTATCAAGTTTGAGTCTGGTCAAGTGCAGGATTAGATCTACCTAGTTAACTCCTGTAAATACTAAGCTTATAGGCTGGAGCCTTGCTGCAGGAACGGGTTCGACTCCCGCTCCTCGCCAATGGTCGTGCGGGGACCGTGGCCGGGTATGACCCGGGTGTCGTCGGGCAGTGGCAACAGCCGGTCGTGGATCGACCGCAGTATCTTCCGTGAGTCGCCACCTGGCAGATCGGTTCGCCCGATCGATCCAGCGAAGAGCGTGTCCCCGGCAATCAGCAGCTTTTCCGGAGCAAAGTGCAGGCAGATGCTGCCCGGCGTGTGTCCGGGTGTATGGAGAACCTGAGCCGTGTGGCCTGCAATCCCGACGACCATTCCCTCTTCCGCGCTGGTGTCAGGCGGAGCGACCTGCGGCATCTCGACTCCCAGCCATCCAGCCTGCACGTCCATCATCTTCAGCAGTGGGAGGTCATTCTCGTTGAGCAAAATCGGAGCGCCCGTCGCCCGCTTGAGTTGTACCGCTCCTCCCACATGATCAATGTGGGCATGGGTCACCACGATCTGCCGAAGTTTTAGTCCGTGCTTTGCCAGCCAGGACAGAATCTCCGGTATATTGTCGCCTGGGTCGATGACCATGGCCTCATGGGTCGTTTCATCGCCCACGATGGTGCAGTTGCACTGCAGCGGCCCGACGGGAAAGGTTTCGAGGATCATGATTTCATTGTCCGCGAAGCCGCCCAAGGCGTACAAATGGCGAGTCAGCGAATTTGCCGGGAGAACGACACGATGGCAGCGAGAAAAGAATGGACGGAGTGGCACCTTACTCCGCGGGGCTGGGAAAAGGGAGCAACGCGCGTGCACGGCCAGGGCAACACGTGGGTAGAGGAGCCTGTCGACCGCCTGTTGAGTTGCGTATACCAGGAAACTGAAACTGACGCGTCCCCCGACGTGCAGAAGTGGTCCGAAGAGACCTTCCACTCGAAGAAGAAGGATGAAGTGGACGCGGCACTCGGCAAATTCGGCCCCTGCCCGGAGCGCCTCGGATAACGGCCGCAGATCAGCCTGAGGAATTTCAAAAAACAAACCGATGCGCGAATGACGCCGCGCCTGATATAAAGTGCCGTCACCATTTAGGCGGTCCCTCGCTGACTTCTGTACTCCCGCCGCGAATGCCCACGACCGAGTCAGGAGACAGTGCATGTCATTCGATGTCATCGTAGGATCCACCAAAGCTACGTCACCCGACGCTCCAAAAGATTTACTGAGCGATATCAAGTCCGATTTCAAACTCGGACCGGAGCTCGAAAGCCATCTGAACCAGCCACTTTCCATGCTGCCGCAGAACTTGCGCAGTGTCGCCGTTGACTGCGAGGGAGGCCCCTCGTTCACAGCCGGCGATTTCACCTTCTCCCTGACCGCTGGAGTGCAGGGAACGCTCTCCGTGATGCTGGGCGGCGATCCGCTGGTGAGTTATGCCGACGAGTTTGACACCAGCATCGACATCGTTTCGCAGCCGAAAGGCACTCCGCCGAACCCTCTCGTTATCCCCGTGCCCGCGGGCCAGGCCTACGTCTGCATCGAGCTCGAATTCACCATCGGAGGGGGCATCTCCGCGACTGCCCCTGTGGGGATGGTCGGCATCTGTGGGAGCGCGAGTCTGCAGGACACCTTCGGCAACGCCTTCTACAGAAAATGCAGCCCATCGGACACGCTGCATGACGCCATCGGCACGGCGTTCGCCAACTACGTCCTGCCCTTTCATCCCCTCACCTTCAACCACCTGGATGTGGGCGACTATCTTCACCACGACTTCAATGCCAGCCTCAAACTTGGCCTTGGCGCAAGCATCAGCTGCGACAACTTCTTCTATGGAGGGCAGGCGAAGTCTGATCTTGCCGGCGCGACGAAGGCGTTCACGCCAACGCCATTGCCCGTCCAGCCCATCAGTGCGGATGCCGGGCTATCGTTCGATTTTTCCTACAAGAACACCTTTGAGGCTCTTCTGTGGAAGACCGACGTGAACACCGGGCGCATGCACCTGTATCGCGCCAAGGTGCAGGATGCCGCCCTTACGCTCCACGCCGGCATCGGGCTAAACCTCGACCAGACAAAGAGCGCAGCCGCGATCGCCACACAGGTAGGCGAATCGATCAGTAAGCGCCTGCCGCCGTCGCTGGGCAATTCGTTTAAGAGTAAGGTCCTGCCCAAGGCCGCATCCGAAATCAGCAATGGCGCCGGAGACGCCAGCGACAAGATCGCGGGATGGCTGAAGCCGGACAACAAGGGTCGCGCTACGCTCGATATCGCTATTGAAAGCACTCAACAGAGCTTCCTGCTCGTCGACTACACCTTCAATTTCGGCGCTGCGCATTTTGCGGCCGCCTGGAAGACAGCGATCGCAGGAGACTTTCTGGGGGCTCTGGCTACGCCGAACGGCGGCGTAACGATGTCTCCGGGTGGCGGCCTGGAGAAGCTCTACAGCAAGAAGACTTCTCTGTGTCTGAATCTTTTTGGACAGCTTAATGCCCAGTGGAGTGATGCCATCATCAGCAACTCCAGCCTGATCTATGCCGGAAATAATACCTTTCATCTCGCAGCAGAAACAGGCCGCCAGCTGCTCTTCCAGGTGAACAATAAAAAGCGAGAGATCGATATTTACTTCGCCGCCCAGGCCGATCTCACCGGGCCAACCTTGCAGCTCGGTCCCATCAATCTGCACTGCGTTCTGCAGGCAGCGAACAACCCAGGATTCGGCGCCTACGTCGCAGACTTCCTCGACAAAATGAGCGCCGGTCCGAACGCTGCCCCGCTGGTGCAGAGCATCAAGTCACTCGCCGGTCAAGCGGGTGCAACCGAGCTCCTTCAGATCATCTTCAGCGAGGGCACCTACACCCGGCTGAACGCTTCGACAATTGCAAACGGCAAGCCTGACAACGAAGCGCCGGACCAGCAGAACTACAGCGCGTTCGAGACCGCGTGCGGACAGCTGTTCACAAGCCCGCCGGCGAATTTTTCTTACAACAATCAGAGCTTGGACTATGGGATCTGGCGTAACTGGAACATCGCCTGCACCAATCAGTGGCCTGCTCCGCCAACCTCGTCTCCCGACAGGACAAACCCGGGGAGCACCGCCGGCGGGCTCGTCTATCTGAATCCACAGTTCCCCGGGGCGGGGATTGAAGCAAACGGCATCGGCTATGCGCTCCGCGCCGCAGGTGATTTCATGAATTTCTGCGCCGATCTCAAGAGCCTGGTGACAATCAGCTTTTCAGGGTCCCAGCTCGATCCCTGGAACCAGTTGCTCAAGCATCTTCAGTCCATCATTAGCAATGATGTGTCTCCGTATTTCGTCGCACCCGTCGTGCTGGCTCTCACCGTTTTGTGTTCGGGTGGCAATCTCCCGAGCGAGATCAAGGGGCCCGCTCCCGCACTGACCGACAAAAACTCGATTGTGGTTACGGTCACCTACTCGTAGCCGCAGCAGCCTTCGCGCGGCCGATCTCATCTACTCTTAAGAGATGAATGAAGCCGCAACCATCCGCGAGATATTAGAACGCGCAAAGACGATCGCCGTTGTGGGCCTGACCAACCGCGAGGGCCGTGCCTCCCTCGGCGTCTCGCGCTTTATGCAAAGCCGCGGATATCGCATCGTCCCGGTGAATCCGCGGATCGAAAGCGCGCTGGGGGAAAAGTCTTATCCCACACTCGGCGCGGCGGTCGAGGCCGTTCCCGACATCGCACTCGTCAACGTTTTTCGCGCCTCCTCGTATGTACCGGAGATCGTGAAGGACGCCATCCGGCTGCAGATTCCCTACCTGTGGCTGCAGGAAGGCGTCATCGACGAGGAGGCCGCCGCTTTGGCCGAGGCAGTGGGCATCAAAGTGGTGATGGACCGCTGCATCCTGAAAGACCGCATGGCCGCCGGCTGGGAGCTGCGCGCTCAGCGGGACGCGCCTATGGCGCAAAAGCCATAACACTCAGCTGCTCTGCATGTGTTGCGCAATTTCCTTCACCGCCCGGTGTGCCGACAGCGCCGCCCCCTCCTGCCATCCGGCAAGATGGCTCACGTAATCCCCGGCGATGAAGTAGCGTCCCTCCGGCTTGCTCAGTTCGTCGTAGGCAGGCCTGGCTCCGGGAAAACCATTCAGCGCGAAGCAGCCCAGGCTGTAGGGGATCTTCTGCCATGACACGTAGATCGGTTTGGCCAGCAACTGTCCGTAGCCGGGATGCAGCGTCTCGACCGCAGCGCGCGACGCTGCCAGCTTGCCTTCCGTCGACAGCGCTCCGAACTCGGTTGGCCGACCGCTGCCCCAGTCCTGCTGCTCGAAGTCGAAGCCGGAGATGATCACGCCCGTCTTGCTGAAGAGCTTCCAGCTCGGATACCAGACCATTCCCACGGTCTGCTTGGTGAAGGAGATGCCGCCGTAGATGTTGCACTTCTTTTCCCAGAAGCGCGGCGACTCCCACCCGATCTTGTAGAGCGAGGCTACCTTGATGCCCTTGAATGCCTGCTTCTTCGCTGGAGAGAAATCCGTGTCGAGCGTATCGAGAATGGTGATGGGCAGCGTGCAGATGCAGTAGTCGGCCTGGATCGTCTGCGGCCCTTTCGAGGGGCTGTCAGTGTAGACGATCGTTACGCCCTTCTCTGTCTTGCGCATCTGCTGCACCGGCGATCCGTAACGCACAATCGGACCGAGCGATTTGGCGAAGGCATATGGGATGCGGTCCATGCCCCCGACCGGCTGGAACATCGTCGCCTGCCAGTCGAGCTGTTCCTCGTACAGCTCGCCCATGGAGAAATCCGCGACCAGAAGCTCGTGCAGTTTGAGCGGCGGACGCAGCCTTTCTTCGTCCGGACCTGCGCCCGGGCCGATATCCACACCGCTGCGTTCCGAGCCCGTGAACTTGTAGCTTTTGTCGAGATCGCCGTAGGTCTGCAGGAAGGCCAGCATCTTCTCGGTGTCTTCCTTGCTCAGAGCCTGATCGAGCCCGTGCTGGTCGATGCACTTCGCCAGCAGCTCCGATATCCAGCCGCGCGTATCGTTCACCACCTGCCGCTGCTCGACTGGCTTGCCGCCGTTCAGATCCTTCGCCTGCATCAGGGTGCTGCGCGAGGTGTTGATCTCGACCTCGAGCGGCACACCCAGTTCTTCGCAGTAACCCAGGATGGTGCGATGAATCGAGGGCAGGCGCGCCGGCCCGGGATTCATATAGTTTTCCCCCTCCCAGTCACAGGTTTTGACAGTGCCATCGGTGAACTCAACCTTGCTGCCGTTACGGAGGCTCCAGCTGCGGCCGCCGGGACGCTCCCGCGCTTCGAGCACGATGCATTCGAAGCCCGCCTTGCGCAGCTCATAGGCTGAGACAAGCCCCGCTATACCCGCGCCCAGAATCACAACTTTCTTGCCTGAGCCGTAATTTGCCGGCAGTTGCGGCAATGGAGAAGCCTCGGCAACCGTCGCCAGCAGCCCGAGAGACTGCATTGCGGTAAACATCGCCCGGTAGCCACCTGCCGCTGCCACGCGGGTAAGAAATGTGCGCCGGGTCCATCTTCCTGAAGTCAAAGTCATCCTCAAACCCTTCCCTTGCAATCCGAGGGATGAAAGCAATCTTTGTGTCTGGTGAAATCTGACAACCAGTTTCGCTCGCTTCGCGCTCGCCTGCAATCCATCTCGCCAAAACTTCTAGAGCGCATAAAGAGAACTTCTCGCAACCGACGCCCTACAATGGAATCAGAATGCCCATGCGCCCCCGATTTCCAGCCTCGGCACTGGCCGCTTCCGTCTTCTGCGTTCTACTGGCGCTCTCGTCCGCACTGTGGGCAGCCCCAACGGCGACCGCCCCTCACCTTACGGTGCAGATGGTCGTCCCGCCGGAGCAGATCTATCCCGGACAGACCCTTACGGCGGGCTTGTACTTCAAGCTCGATAAGGGCTGGCATGTTTATTGGATCAACGCCGGCGATTCAGGTGAGCCTCCCGCGATCAAGTGGAATCTGCCTGCCGGCATCACCGCCGGGGCGATTCAATTCCCCGCTCCCAAACGTCTTCCCCTGGGCCCGTTGATGGACTTCGGCTACGACAACGAGGTTCTGTTTCCGATTGCGATCCATGTCGCCCCGGACTTCAAACCTGCCGGACCCAACGTCGCGCTGGCGGGTAAGGTCAGCTGGCTTGTCTGTCGCGAAGTCTGCATTCCGGGCAAGGCGCAGCTTTCCGTCGATCGCGCCGCACTCGGGCAGGCGCCCCCCCTCGACAAGGAGAACCCCGCGGACGCGCAACTGCTGGAACGGTTCAAGGGCACGCTGCCCCAGCCGCTTCAGGACAGCGATTCGGCCAGATTTCGCGCCAGTCCGAACGGCTTCGAGCTGACCGTCGCCACCGGCCACGAAGAGAAGTCCGGCGCATTCTTTCCTTTCGAGCAGAGCGTGCTCGCAAACGCAGCTCCGCAACCAGTAACACCGATCAGGAACGGCATTTCGATCGCGCTGACCAAAGACGATAACCTGCACACTGCGCCTAAGGAATTGAGCGGCGTGCTGGTGCTCAGCGATGGCCGCGCCTATGTAGTTCACGCGACTCCCGGCGCACTCGCTTCGGCCAGCCTGACGCAATCGTCGGGCAGCATGCTGCGCATTGTGCTGCTGGCCTTCGTCGGCGGAGTCATCCTCAACCTGATGCCTTGCGTCTTTCCAGTCCTGTTCATCAAAGGGCTGGCCCTGGTGCAGTCCTCTTCTCACGAGCGCCACAAGCTGCGTCTGCACGGCCTGGTGTACACGCTCGGAATCCTGGCTTCGTTCTGGCTGGTCGTCGGCGTGTTGCTCGCTTTGCGCGGCGCCGGACACAACCTCGGCTGGGGATTTCAGTTCCAATCTCCGACCTTCGACGCGCTCATCGCAATGCTGCTCTTTTTCCTCGGACTGTCGCTCGCCGGGCAATTCGAGATCGGCCTCACGCTTACAAGTGCCGGTTCTGGATTAGCGGCAAAGAGCGGATACACCGGCAGCTTCTTCACCGGTGTGCTCGCGGTGATTGTGGCCACACCCTGCACAGCTCCGTTCATGGGAGCGGCCATTGGCTATGCGCTTTCGAACTCGGCTGTGGTGAGTTTCGCGATTTTCACCGCGCTCGCGCTCGGCCTGGCCGCGCCATATCTGCTGCTGGCTTTCAATCCGGCGTGGACGCGTCTGTTGCCTCACCCAGGCGCGTGGATGGAGATACTCAAGCAGGCCGTGGCCATTCCCATCTTCGCTACAGTGATTTGGCTGATCTGGGTATTTACGCAGACGGCGGGCACGGGCGCGCTGGTGGATCTGCTGATCGCAATGCTGCTGCTGGCTGTAGCCGGATGGATCCTCGGCCGCTGGCCGGCGAAGGCGGGAGCAACGGTGGCGGCAGTCCTCGTTTTAGCTCTCGCCGTCGCGCTGCCGGTGATGGCTGTTCGCAGGGCAACTCCTTCCCCGATTGTGGTGAATGCCGAGACAGCCAGCACCCAATGGGCTCCGTTCAGTCCCGAGCTCGTCGCGAAGTACCGCGCGCAGGGACGGCCGGTCTTCGTCGACTTCACGGCGAGCTGGTGCCTGAGCTGCCAGGTGAACGAGCGCGTGGTGCTCAGCCGCGCCGATGTGCAGAATCGCCTCAAGAACAGCGGCGTCGCGCTCGTGCGCGCCGACTGGACCCGTCACGACGAGACCATCGCCCAGACGCTGGCTTCACTCGGGCGGGACGGCGTGCCGACTTATGCGCTGTACCCCGCCGATCCGCAGGCACCCCCGGTGCTGCTGCCCGAAGTACTGACACCCGACATTGTTTTCAACGCTCTGGACAGCATTAAAGCCGCACCCAGTCACACAGGGTCCGGTTTATAGAGATTTCAGGAAACAAACCCACGTAAATTCTCGTCTAAGCGCCATAAGGAGGCTTCCTCCATGCGACTCCGGACCCGTATCTGGACAGTGGCTCTCGTTGCCGCCTTCGCCTTCACCCTCACCGTTCTGGCCGCCCGCGTCGGTGATCCCGCTCCTGACTTCACCGGAACAGACACGCACGGACAGACGCACAAGCTCTCCGATTATCGAGGCAAATTCGTTGTTCTGGAGTGGACCAACAACGGCTGCCCCTTTACGCAGAAGCACTACAACAGCGGCAACATGCAGTCTCTGCAGAAGGAGTGGACCGCGAAAGGTGTGGTATGGCTGACCATTCTTTCCTCGGCTCCCGGCGAGCAGGGCTACATGACCGCCTCTGACGAGAATGCCTACATGAGTAAGGTTCACGCCGATCCGACCGCGGCGATCCTCGATCCCACTGGCACCATCGGACGCGAATACTCGGCGAGAACGACACCGCACATGTTCGTGATCGACCCCAGTGGAAAGCTCATCTACGCGGGCGCGATCGACGACCATCCCACGCCCGATCCGGGGGATATCAAGTCCTCGAAGAACTATGTCTCCGAAGCGCTCACCGAAGCGATGGCCGGCAAGCCGGTCGCGACCTCATCAACGCGTCCCTACGGATGCAGCGTGAAGTACGCAAGCGGCGGCGAGTAGCTTCAGCAGAAGCTGCGCCAACTTTCACACGGGCGTTATAGAGGATAGCGCCCCTTCTCGATCGCGGCTCGCGCTATCGTGCGGCTGAGCGAGACCGTGTCCGCGGGCTCGTGTTTCACCAGGCGGCGGTAAATCGCGAGCTGCGTCCGCAGCATGTCACCCTCGGCGACCGCGGCAATCACCTGGCGCGCTGCCGATTCGATGATGTGGAACGCCATCGCCGCGTAGAAACGCGTCATGTCCGCGGCTAGCGCCGCCTTGGAAGACTTTGCCGCAGCCAGTTTTCGCGCGCGGGACAGTGCGGAGTCGAAAGCATAGACCTCCAGGATGATATCCGCCAGCGCAGCCATCACCTCCTGCTGATCGGCCAGGCCGTTCATGTACTTCTGGCTCGCAGCGCCGGCAGCAAACAGCGCCAGCTTCTTCGTATTGGCCAGCATCTTCGTCTCTCGCGCCAGCGGATCATCGTTCCCGTCACTCTCGCCAAACGACGGCGGCGACATCAGCTCTTCCATAAGCTGCTTGATGGCTGCCAACAGAGGCAGCTGGCCGCTCATCGCTCGCTTCATCAGAAAGCCGGTGATGATAAGCCGGTTGATTTCGTTCGTGCCCTCAAAAATACGATTGATGCGCGAATCGCGATAGGCGCGCTCCGCGGGATACTCCTCGACATATCCGTAGCCGGCATAGACCTGCACGGTGTGATCGACGACTGCGTCCAGCATCTCCGATCCCCAGACTTTCAGAATCGAGCACTCGACGGCGTACTCCTCGATGCGCTTCTGAATCTCGCGCGAATTGTGCGCTTCAGCTTCGGGAATCGCGGCCAGCGCCGCGTCAATCGCTCCGATCGTGCGGTAGGCCATCGATTCACCGACATAGATGCGCGTGGCGGAGTCGGAAATCTTCTGTTGGATCAGCCCGAACTCGGAGATTGATTTGCCGAACGCCTTGCGCTCCTTCGCGTAGCTGATGGCGTTGGCCAGCGAGGTGCGCGATCCGCCAAGGCAGGCTGCTCCCAGCTTGAACCGCCCGATGTTGAGAATGTTGAAGGCGATGTGGTGGCCCTTGCCTGCCTCGCCCAACAGATTCTCCGCGGGAATGCGGCAGTCGTTCAGGATCAGCGGGCAGGTCGACGATCCACGGATGCCCAGCTTGTGCTCCTCGGCACCGACCGTCAGACCGGGAGTGTTGCGCTCGATCAGAAACGCCGACATCTTGGCTTTGCCGGGGTCAGGATCTGCGGGATCTGCAATCTTGGCGAAGACGGTAAACAGATCGGCGAAGCCCGCATTGGTGATCCACATTTTTTCGCCGTTCAACACATATTGGTCGCCGTCGTGGACGGCGCGTGTGCGAATATTCATCGCGTCGGATCCCGATGACGCCTCTGACAGCGCATAGGCGGCGATCCACTCTCCGCTGGCCAGCTTCGGCAGATACTTCCGCTTCTGTTCCTCGGTCCCATACCAGACGATGGGCAGCGTGCCGATGCCCACGTGCGCGCTGAAGGCAACGCTGAAGCTGCCCAACACCGACATGCGGTCGGCAATGATGGCCGAGGTGACCTTGTCCATGGCCAGGCCGCCGAACTCCTCGGGGATGTCAACCGCCATCAGGCCCAGATCGCCGGCCTTCTTCAGCAGACCGCGCGTCACATCAAAGTGCTTGGCCTCGATCTCGTCGGCGGCGGGCAGCACTTCGTTCATCGCAAACTCAGTAGCGGTGGAAGCGATCTGCTGCTGCTCGTCGGAAAAATCTTCAGGTGTAAATAGGCTGGCAGGATCAGCTTCATTCAGCAGAAAGCTGCCGCCGGTTACGACAGGGGATGGCACAAGAGTCGTGGCCATGGGGTGTTTCGCTCCTCGTATGCGGCTTCAGCTCACTCCGCCGCAACGGGACATGGTACTCCGAATTTGTGACGGCGCGATAATCAGTTCAGGCTCTCAAACACTCCAGCCGCGCCCATGCCGCCGCCAACGCACATCGTGACCAGCCCATAGCGAAGTTTGCGCCGTCGCAGCTCGTGCAGAATCGTCGCCGTGAGTTTTGCTCCGGTGCAGCCGAGAGGGTGACCCAGCGCGATCGCTCCGCCGTTGACATTTACTTTGGCCGGGTCGAGTCCAGCCTGCTGAATGACAGCCAGCGCCTGCGCGGCAAAGGCCTCGTTCAGTTCGATCAGGTCAATTTGGTCGAGAGTCAGTCCGGCAAGCTTCAAAGCCTTGGGAATCGCGTACACCGGGCCGATGCCCATGATCTCCGGCGGGCACCCTGCCGTCGCAAAGCTGATAAAGCGCCCCAGCGGCTGGATACCCAGTTCCTTCGCCCGCTCTCCCGAAATCACGACAGCTGCCGCGGCGCCATCCGATGTCTGCGATGAATTTCCCGCTGTAACCGTGCCCTGCGCGTGAAATACCGGCTTAAGTTTGGCCAGCGCTTCAGGCGAGGTGTCAGCGCGAGGGCCTTCGTCCGTCACAAATTCCGATGTCTTCACGCTCGGCTTCGACGGCTTCCCGTTCGGAGTGATATTTGTCACCGTGACCGGCACGATCTCTTCCTGGAAGTGTCCGGCGTTGATTGCGGCTAACGCCTTCTGATGACTGGCCAGCGCAAACTCGTCTGCCTGCTCGCGGGTAATACCGTACTTCTTAGCGAGATTCTCAGCGGTCAGCCCCATCGACAGATAGGCATCGGTGTAGTTCTCGATGAGCCACGGATTCGCGCTGAGCTTGTTTCCACCCGATGGGATCATGCTCATCGATTCCGTCCCTCCCGCCAGCACCGCCCGCGCCCGGCCTGAGCGAATCGAATCCGCAGCAAGGGCGATCGCCTGCAGGCCCGACGAACAGAAACGATTGATGGTCATCGCCGAGACCTCGACCGGCAGACCCGCGCGCAGGCTGGCGATGCGGGCCACGTTGGTTCCCTGCTCCGCCTCGGGCATGGCGCAGCCGAGAATCACGTCCTCGATTTCTGCGGCGTCAAGAGCAGGCACTCGCTGGAGCGCCCCCTGGATAGCGGTGGCGGCAAGATCATCGGGACGCGTGGTAGCGAGCGTTCCCTTGGGAGCTTTGCCCACAGCGGTGCGAATGGCGGCGACGATAAAGACTTCAGTCATAACGTTTCCCTGCGTTCCTGATCATACGCGGCATATATGCAATCGACGCGAGCGGCCGCCGAACCAATCAATTTGAGTTGTCGAGGACTATCCAATTACCGTCCTCGAAATAATGCGTGGTGGATGATTTCTCAACGAACGCGTCGTCGATTCCATCGTGATCAAATCCGTTGTGTGAAGAAGCGCCACCCTTTGTTGCACGTATCTGCGAGGGACCGCGTCGTGCAATTCCCCATGCGGACCCGTACGCGCCCACCACCTCCGAGCCGAGCCATTCGGTATCGCGCTGACGGCGCAATGCGATGGGCACGGAAAGCTTTGACTGGAAGAATACGTACAGCGTCGTCGACCCATTCACCGAACACAAAACCGCCCAGTCATCGCTTCCCTTCCGCTCCAGCGAGGCGTGAACAACATTCTCCGGAGCTCTCGCCTCGTAGGTCTGCGGAACCATGCAATTTCGCTCATTCAGTTGCGCCGAGACAACTGTTGGAAGCGCTGGAAACGACGTCAACGGCAGCAGGCGAATGCGATAGACAATTTCAGCACCGCTCGGCAGGCGCACGCGACCGGTTTCCATCTGTTCGGTAGAACGCGGCGCCTGATTAGGCTCCTGAGCAGGCGCGCGCCATGGCCCGCCCACTGCTGCTGCCATAACAGCAGCGCTTACCATCACCGTAGCTGCGCGAAGAGTCATTAAGCCAGAGCGTACCAACGACCCTAATTCCTGAGCGGCTTGCCAGTCTGCAGAGTGTGCGCAATCCGTTCCTGCGTCCTGCGCTCACCGCACAACGAAAGAAACGACTCGCGCTCGAGATCAAGAAGATACTGCTCCGTCACCAGCGAACCCGGCGTGAGCGAACCTCCGCACAAAATGCGTGCCACATGCGTGGCCACCTTCACATCGTGATCGCTGATGTACTCGGCCTGCCGCATCAGGTGAATTCCCAGTTTCAGCATAGGCAGTACGCCCTCGCCCGGAACGGCAACCGTACGCGGCGTCGGGGCCGTGTAACCGGTCTCCGCGAAATAGATTGCTGCTTCACGCGCGTCGAGCAGGAGACGCTCGCGGTTGACGGTGATCTGGTCCGCCGGCGCGAGCAGGTCCAACGCCCGCGCTTCTGCGGCCGACGTTGACACTTTCGCCATGGCAACCGTCTCAAAGCGCTGCCGTAGGGCGTCCTGCAGGTCAGCCGACAGCGCAAAGCGCACGGGCGCCGTCGCGGGATCGATCCCGGACGAAGCTCGCGCCGCATCGATCGCGTGCAGCGCCATCTCCTTCGTGCCGCCACCACCGGGAACCAGTCCTACGCCCGTTTCCACCAGGCCCATATAGAGCTCGGCATGCGGCTGGCGGCGCGCGGCATGCAGCGAAATTTCTGTTCCTCCTCCCAGACAAAGATTGAACGGCGCTGCGACCACCGGCCGCGGGCAGAACTTGATCGAGGCCGTCATACGCTGGAAGGCGCGCACAGCCATGTCGACCTCATCCCATTCGCCCTCCTGAATGCCGAGCAGCAGCTGCATGAGATTCGCGCCGACGGAAAAGTCGCTTGCGTCTCCGCTGATGACAAAGCCACGGAAGTTGCGCACGCGCTCGCTTGCGGGATTGAGCGTCTGCGTAATCATCGAGACGATGTCGTCGCCGATCGAGTTCTTCTTCGAATGCAGCTCGAGCAGCGCGACGTCCTCGCCGATGTCAATGAGCGAGCAGCCGGCATTCTTGCGAACCACTTTGTTCGCGCGCCGAAATGTTGCCGCACTCGCAGCGCCCTCCGGCTGCTCAATCTTTTTGTAGCCGCCCGTCTGCAGATCATAGACACGGCGACCGTCGGGTCCGTCACCGTACCATGAAGTCTTGCCCGACGTGAGTCTCGCCTCTACCTGCGAGCTTACCTGCAACCCGGCCGCGCGCATCCGCGCCACCGTTTCGGAAACGCCAGCTGCGTCCCACATCTCGAAGGGCCCAAGCTCCCAGTTAAAGCCCGTTCGCATGGCGCGGTCGACGGAGGCCGGCGAATCGGCGATCTCCGGCACCGTCTCCGCTGCGTAATTCCAGATGCCGCTGAGCAGCGGAAAGAGAAACGCAGCCGCTTTATCCTTCTTCAGATCACCGCCCAGCACCAACCGAAGACGCTCCGGTAACGACTCGGCATTTTTAGCCATCTCGACGGACGGAAACTTCGGCCGCGCCGCGGGACGATATTCCAGCGTGTGCCAGTCGAGCGCCAGCCGGTTGCTCTTCGGATCCTTCGCCTGCGGGTCCTTCTTGTAGAAGCCCTGGCCGGCCTTATCGCCCAGCCATCGGCGCTCGAGCATGGTTTCGATGAACGGCGGCAGCGTGGTCGCGCTCGCATCGCGCCCGCGCGATTCCGCAAAGTTTCGGGCGACGTGTGCAAGCACATCGATGCCCACCATGTCCGCCAGCCGAAACGTCCCCGTGCGAGGCCATCCAATAATTGAACCGGTCAGCGCGTCGACATCCTCGATCGTAAGATTTTGTTCCTGCATCAGCCGCACAGCAGTCAACATTGAGAAGACGCCGATCCGGTTGGCGATGAAGTTCGGCGTGTCACGCGCATAAACGATGGACTTGCCCAGCCGCCGGTCGGCGAATTCGGCGATGGTTGCAACTGAGGCCGGGTCGCTCTCCTTTGTTGGAATAATCTCCAGCAGCCGCATGTACCGCGGCGGATTGAAGAAGTGCGTGCCAAACCATCGCCGACGGAATTCTGCCGGTGCGTTCGCAGCGATGGACGCGACGGGAAGACCACTGGTGTTGGTCGTGATGATGGATTGCGCGCCGACGTGCGGCGCAATCTTTGCCAGCAGGGCCTGCTTGATCGCCAGATCTTCCGTGACCGCCTCGATAATCCAGTCGCATTCCTTCAAACCGGCAAGATCGTCTTCGAAGTTTCCTGGCGTTATCAGACGCGCGGATGCGGCGTCGTAAAACGCAGCCGGCTTTGCCTTCAGCAGCGCGGCGATTGCGCCGGTAGCGATGCTGTTCCGCGTCTTCGCGTCGGTATTGGCGGGCGGCACAATATCGAGCAGCAGGACAGGAACTCCAGCGTTCGTCAGGTGCGCGGCGATGCGCGAGCCCATCGCGCCTGCTCCGAGAACGGCGGCGCGGCGCAGAAGCGGAGGGGCGGTGTGGACTTGAATCTGTTCGGCGACAGCGGCGCTCATTTTTTTCGGCTCCCGTGACTTCGCTATACACCGCGAGCTGCACGGCGAAATTGCTTGCGAATCCGGAGGCAGAATACTGAGCGCCGTAGGCAGGGGTCAAGCAACGTCCATCGCCGAGCCGGCCACAAAAATCCGAGTGCTACAATTCGCCCCACCGGAGGAAGCATGACGGTAATTACAGTCCATCGCGTTGTCATCGCAGTCCTTGGCTCGCTCCTTCTCGCAGCGGCCGGGGTCATCCACTCCCCGCAGACCGCTTCGCAGACGCAGCGCTTCCCGCAGTTTGAAAACGAGGACGTGAAGGTCTGGAAGTCGGTCGTGCTTCCCAACCAGCCGCTGACCATGCACCGCCACGATCATCCGCGCGTCATCATCGCCTTGAAGGGCGGACGATGAAGATCGTCGACCAGAGCGGCGCCGAGGAACCGCATGTCTGGGATACCGGAAAGGCCTACTGGCTACCCGCAAACCCACCCGGCACCAGGCATGCTGACGTGAATGCGGGCGATCAGCCCATCGAGGTTATGGTCGTGGAGCTGGAAAAAGAAAATTGAGCCTTGTCGCCTGACAGCGCGTCGAAAGCGAAAGGGAGCATTCATGAAAATTCTCGTTCTGATATCTCGCTTTTTGCTGGGTCTTGTCTTCGTCGTCTTCGGGTTGAACGGTTTCCTCCATTTCATACCAGCCCAAATGCCCCCTGGCCTGGCGGGGCAGTTCGCCGGGGCGATGCATCAGTCCCACTATGACCTCGTTGTCAGCGCCATTCAGGTAATCGGCGGCGTGCTGCTGCTCGTGAATCGCTATCTCCCCCTCGCCCTTACGCTTCTCGGACCGGTGATTGTCAATATTCTGCTGTTTCACGCACTTCTCTTCCCGCAGGGACTGGCTACCGCCGTCGTTGTCGCCGTGCTTTGGTTCATCCTGTTCTTCCGATATCGAGAGTACTTCTCGGGCTTGTTCGTACAGCGGGCCTCCTGACGGCGGGGCGGCCTGAATACCAAAGATCTTTCCGAATCACTCATAGCTGTCTTGGCGGCATCTAACTGAGCTACTCCGCGGAACCCTGCAATGAAATCAGCCCTCCACTTAGCTCTGACAATGCTTCTCCTCAGCGGAGTTGCGATCTCGGCGACCGCTCCCGCAAGGCCACCGGCACGCGGAGCGGTGCGAATGGAGGTACGCAACGGCCAATTTCACGTTCTCGACAGCGTGATGGTAACCGTCACCCGGCTCGACACCTGGATGATTCACAAGGGGCAAATGGTTGACCTCGACAGAATGAACTCCTTCACCCTGCAAATCATCTCCGGCGAAACCCGCATGAAGGCGCCGGATCTGACCGCTCTTCTCAACCAATACCTCTTTCCGCACGCCAAGGCTCCGATCGGGAACATAACCGTCACCTTCGAGGGCGGCACGGTGGTGGTAAAAGGACAATTGCACAAGGCGATCGACATTCCTTTTGAGGGAAAGGGCGCGGTCTCTATCGCCGATGACAGCGACATACTGCTGCGCTTTACCGAGTTTAAAGTCGCCGAAGTGCTGAAAAAGGGGCTGCTCGATGCCCTCGGCATCAAGTTGGCCAGCGTTGCTCAGCCCGCGAAGCAGTCGCGATTCCACATCGAAGGCGATGACATCATCCTGCCCATCGCCGCACTGTTTCCTCCCCCGCGTGTCGCGGGCAAGCTGACAACGGTGCGCATCGACGGCGCCGACCTGGTGCAGGTCTTCGGTCCCCCTGACGCAGCGTTGAGCAAGCCGCCGGAAGCCGCCCAAAACTACATCTATTTTCACAGCGGCCGGATCAGATTCGCCAAGATAACCATGGACGATGTGGACCTGGAGCTGGTCGATAAAGACCCATCCAATAATCTCGACTTCTCGCTCGAGCATTACTATCAGCAGCTGCAGGCCGGCTATACAAAGATGACGGCAAAGTATGGCCTGGTAACGTACATCCCCGACTACTCCGCCATCGCCCAAAAGCCGCAGTAGCTTCAGAGCCGGCCAGACCGCTCCCTCATTTTTTTTTGCCGCCATCGGGCATGGCCTTGCCATTAAGCTAGGCCTTGCGGTTAAGCTAACCGGGAGCGGAGGAGGGCATGGGAATGCCTGCAGACGGGACGAACAAACCTGCTGGAATCAGCATTGCGGCGATCGTTTTGGCGTTGATGGCGGCTGTTGGATTGCTGGCGGCGGGCCTTCTGGTCGCCGTTCTCTTCCTGAAGCACTATCCGGTTGTTCCCAACATCCCAACGGTGCATCTCTTCGTCGTCTGCTTCGACCTGCTCATCTTCCTGCTCGTCCTCTGGAGCATCTGGACAGTGGTCGGCCTCTTCCAGTTGAAGCCCTGGGCGCGTTTCTCCATCCTCGCACTCGGCGCGCTCGACCTGTGCTTCTTCGGGGTGCAGAGCGTAGGCCTGCTCATGCTGCGCAGCCGCTCCGATTTCTCGCTGACGATGCCTACCGGGGCCGGCGCCATCCACGTTTCGACAGTGCTGCTGGAGATTGCCGCATTCGACGCCCTGCTCGCGCTGATTGGGGTCTGGTGGCTGGTGTACTTCAGCCTCTCGCATGTGCGGCTGGCCTTTGTCGGCGAACACACCTCCTGAATTGCCGCCGGGCTGCGAGATTTACACTCACCTGCAAGATGCTATAGCGTCAAAGTTGTGTGCACGCCAATGTGTATGTCTCATTTGCGTGCGATATGGTTCTGTCGAGGTCCCATGAAATCTTTCTCTGCTGCGCGCTGCACGGCGCTGCTGTGCTGTCTGGCAATCGCCGCGCATGTCTCCGGTCAGGATATGGCCAGCCCGGCGCATTTCCTGGCCGATTTCGAGAAGCGCGTCTCGGTTAAAGTCCTGCCCAACGGGCTCACGCTGATCGTCTGCGAACGTCCCGAGGCACCGGTCTTCTCCTACTTCACCATCGTCGATGCCGGTGACGCGAACGATCCCGGCGGACAGTCCGGCCTCGCGCACATGTTTGAACACCTGGCCTTCAAGGGCACGAAGGACATCGGCACGACCGACTACGCAAAAGAAAAAATTGCGCTCGATAAGGTGGAAGCCGCCTACGCCGCATACGATGATGAATTCCGCAAGCGCGTAGGCAAGGACCCGGCGAAGCTTAAGCAGCTTCACGACTCCTTTCTCGCCGCGCAAAAGGACGCCCAGCAGTACGTCATTCCCAATGAGTTCACCGAAATCGCCGATGCCAATGGCGCGTCCGGCCTGAACGCTCAGACCAGCCTCGACTCCACCGAGTATTTCTGGAGCATGCCCTCGAACCGTTTCGAGTTGTGGGCCTACATGGAGAGCGACCGCATCGGCAATCCCGTTCCGCGCGAGTTCTACAAGGAGCGCGACGTGGTGATGGAAGAGCGCCGCATGCGTGTCGACTCCAACCCCATCGGCCGCATGGAAGAAGAATTCCTCGCAGCCGCCTACGTCGCTCATCCCTATCACCGGCCGAATGTCGGGTGGGCGAGTGAGCTCAGCCAGATCACCGCCACCGAGGCCGCAGCATTCCACAAGACGTATTACGTCCCCGCCAATATCGTGGTCGCTGTCGTTGGCAACGTGAAAGCCAGCGAAGTGATGCCTGTTCTCGAGAAGTATTTCGGCCCGATTCCCGACGGGCCCAAGCCGCCGGAGATGACGACGGTCGAGCCTCCGCAGACGGCGGAGAAGTCCGTCATCATTCGCGAGGCCACGCAGCCGCTCTATCTGGAGGGCTACCACCGGCCTGACTATCTCGATCCCGACGATGCTGTATACGACGCCATTCAGGACATCTTCTCGAACGGCCGCACCTCGCGCCTCTACCGCTCGCTGGTGCGCGATCAACAGATCGCCGCCGTCGCCGAAGGCTTCAGCGGATTTCCCGGCGACAAGTACCCCGGCCTCTTCGCCTTCGCCGCCGTGCCCAACCAGGGACACACGCCGCAGGAGATGCGCACCTCCATCCACAAAGAGATCGACAAATTGAAGACCACAGACGTGACCGACGAAGAGCTCGCCATGTTCAAGACACGCGCCCGCGCCGACCTGCTGCGCGGCCTCGGTGAAAACCAGGGACTCGCCGAACAACTAGCCATTTATCAGTTGCGATACGGCGACTGGCGCGAGCTCTTCAATCAGCTCAAGAAGATCGATGCGGTCACCAAGGCCGATGTGCGCCGCGTGGCGAACAAGGTCTTCGTCGAGAACAATCGTACCTACGCGATGATCGAATTCGCGCAGCCCCAGCAGGAAAAGGGCGCGGCACAGGCAGCAGCCTCCCAGGGAGGTGCGCAGTGAGCGTCCAGACACACGCACCTTCGGCGCGTAAGTTCGTATGCGGATTTGCCGCCTGCCTGATGTTCGTGCTGCCCGGCCTTGCTATCGCGCTGCAAACGGTCACCGTTCCGCCTGACGCGAAAGCCGGGCCCCAGACAGAGCCCTGGATGAAGATTCCCGTGCCGCCGCTGCCCGCTTTTCATCCTGAGAAGCCGAAGCGCATCGAGCTGAAGAACGGGATGGTGATTCTGCTCGAAGAAGACCACGAGCTTCCCTTCATCAACGGAGCCATCAACATCCGCGGAGGCGAGCGTGATGTCCCCGCCGCCAAAACCGGATTCATCGGCCTCTACGGCGACGCCTGGCGCACCAGCGGCACGGCGACACAAAACGGCGACAAGCTCGACGATCTGCTCGAGGCCAAGGCCGCCAAAGTGGAGACCGGCGGCGACGTCGACTCGACCGCCGTCTCCTGGTCGGCCCTCACCAAGGATGAGGACGAGGTATTCGCAATCGCCGTCGATCTGCTTCAGCATCCCGCCTTCAGCGAGCAGAAGTTGACGCTGGCCAAGCAGCAGGCCGCCGCCGGCATCGTCCGCCGCAACGATGATGCCTCTGAGATCGCCGGACGCGAGGCGGAAAAGCTTGTCTATGGAGCCGACAGCCCGTACGGGCGCCAGCCAGAGATCGCCACTGTCATGGCGGTGACCGTCGCCGATCTCGAAGCCTGGCACAAGAAATCCGTCTTCCCCAACAACATGGTGGTCACGGTCGTCGGCGACTTCAACTCCGACGATATGGAAAAGAAGCTGCGCACGGCCTTCGAATCTCTGCCTCGCGGTCCAGGGTGGCCCAAGCTCGAAACCCAGTTTCCCGGACCGAAGCCCGGCCTCTACGGCATCAATAAGTCAGACGTAAACCAGAGCAATGTCTGGATCGTCGGCCTTGGCACCGAGCGCAACAATCCCGACTACTACGCGCTCGCTGTGATGAATGAAATATTCTCCGGCGGCTTCGGCTCGCGTCTCTTTCAGGACGTGCGCACGAAGCAAGGCCTCGCCTATTCGGTGAGCGGAGGCTACGGCGCGTCCTACGATCATCCCGGAATGTTCTACACAGCAGCCTCCACCAAGAGCGAGAGCACGGTGAAGGCGACGCAGGCCATGCTCGATCAGGTCGGTAAGCTGAAAACTGAACCCTTCACCGAGGCCGAACTGACCAGCGCCAAGGACCAGCTGCTCAACTCGTTCATCTTCCGCTATGACAGCAAAGAGAAGATCATCGGCACCGCCGCGCAGCTTGAGTTCTATGGATATCCGCCGGACTTCCTCGAAAAATATCGCGCCGGCATTGAAGCTGTAACCATTGCCGACCTCGAACGCGTGGCGAACAAATACATCGATCCGTCGAAGTTCGCCGTTCTCATCGTGGGCAACGAGTCGCAGTTCGGCACCGCGTTGACCGACCTCAAGCTGGGCCCGGTGCATCCCATCGACATCACCATCCCCATGCCTCCGGGCATGCGGCAGCAGATGGAGGGCCCGGCGAACTGATGCAGGCAGGAAACAGGGCTCAGGCAACAGTATTCAGACGGGCTGGTTCAGGATTCAAACGCAACGCTTTCTTCGACCCCTCTTCCGGCGCCTGTTCCCTGATCCCTGTACCCTGTACCCTGTGGTTATGAAGCTCGCAATTGTGATCATGGCTGGGGGCAAGGGCACGCGCCTCAAGTCCAAGCGCGCCAAGGTGCTGCATGAAATCGGCGGCAAGCCGCTGCTCCGGCATGTGATCGACAGCGCCCGTCAGATCGTCGCGCCGTCCGATATCTACGTTGTCGTCGGACATCAAGCCGCCGCTGTCGAGGCCGTCGTCAAAGATTCCGGCGTCCGTTTCGTTCACCAGGAAGAGCAGCGCGGGACGGGTCACGCCATCCAGACGGCCCAGCAAGCCGTCGAAGGATACGACGAGCTTCTCGTCCTCTCCGGAGACGTCCCCCTCCTCAGGCCGGAAACCATCGCCCAGCTGCGCGATTTTCACATCGAGCAGCGCGCCGCTATGACCATCCTCACCGCCGCACCGCCCGATGCCACCAGCTACGGCCGGGTGCTGCGAAAGAAGCCGGATTCGCCCGAGGTCAAGGCAATCATCGAGCAGAAGGCGCTCACGCCCGCACAACAGAGCCTGCGGGAAATCAACTCCGGCATTTACGCCTTCAAAGCCGAGCCTCTCTTTGCGCACATCAGCGAACTGAAGACCGAAAACGCGCACGGCGAATACTACCTCACGGACATGGCCGGCCTGCTCGTCGCCGCGGGTGAGCGTGTCGTCGCAGTTGAGGCCGCCAACCCGGTCGAAGTGCTGGGTGCCAACACGATCGCCGAGATGATGGAACTTGACCGCGAGCTGCGCCTCGATACCGCACGCCGGCTCATGGAACAAGGCGTGACCGTCTTGCGTCCGGAGACGACCGTCATCGACACCGGAGTAGAAATCGGCTCCGACACCGTCATCGAGCCTTTCGTTCAGTTGTTGGGAGAAACAAAGATTGGAGAGGATTGCCGCATCCGGTCTTACTCGGTCATCGAAAGCTCGACACTCGGCGACGGCGTCCTCGTTCGCCACGCCTGCGTCATCGCCGGCTCACGCATCGCTGCCGGAGCACTGATCGGCCCCTTTGCGCACGTCCGCCTCGAAAGTGACTTTGCCGAAGGTGTGCATGTGGGCAATTTTGTCGAAACCAAGAAGGTCAAGCTCGGTAAGGGTTCGAAGGCCAACCACCTCACCTACCTGGGAGACGCCGACATCGGCAGCGGCGTCAACATCGGCGCCGGCACCATCACCTGCAACTACGACGGCGTGAACAAGCACCGCACGGTCATCGGCGACGGAGTTTTCGTGGGCAGCGATTCGACTCGGGTAGCCCCGATCGTGGTCGGCGAGGGATCGTACATCGCCGCCGGATCCTCGATCACCGAAGACGTGCCTCCGAACGCTCTTGCCCTCGGCCGCGCCCGCCAGGTCACAAAGCCGGACTGGGCCAAAACGCGCCGCGCGAAGATTTCCAAGAGCTGATAGGTCAGGAATTCTATGTCGACATGACCCATTCTG
>Ga0206881_10072_pt1 | contig 34940 bp, 27 predicted proteins | sample Alteio_BWOrgCont_3_FD_152867 | JGI IMG/M metagenome (GOLD analysis project Ga0206881, IMG submission 152867) | Enriched cells from forest soil in Barre Woods Harvard Forest LTER site, Petersham, Massachusetts, United States -... | ecosystem: Environmental > Terrestrial > Soil > Temperate forest >...
CTGGCTGACGCCGCGCTTGAGTGCGAGGGCCATGAGCGAGCGGGGCGGGCGCTCGGTGAGGCGGTAGAAGCAATGCTTCACGCAGACCAGCTCAAGATCGGGCCGGGGATGGTCGGTTTCCTTGGCGAGAAAGAGACGGGCGTTTTCGAGCGGTTCGCGCAGGCCGGCGGCGGTGACGATTTCGAAGTCAAGGTCGAGGCGCGAACCGTTGCCGCGGCCATTGCCCGATTCCACGCCGGGATGGAGTTGCGGGACGATGCGCGCGCTCAGGGGGCTGAACTCGACGGGAGCGCCTTCCTCCCAGTGGCAGCGGCCGCTGGCGCCCCACTGGGTGAGCCAGGTGAGGAGGCTGCGGTTGTCGTGGAGGAAGGGGCTGGTAGAGCGGTTCTTGTCGGTGAGCAGTAGCGGGAGAAAATCGCTGAGCCAGCGGAGGAAGACCTGGTCGTCGGGGTTGAAAAGTTCGGGGCGGTTGGCCGCTTCATTGCAGAGGCCGCGGACCTGGAAGAAATTGCGCGAGCCTTCCTTGAGCTTGGGCGAGTTGACGCGGAGATCGATCTGGACGCGGGCCTCAAGCGGGTCGTAACCCGATTCAATTTTCCAGACGATCCGAAGCTCGCGGCGCGGACTGCCCGGGGTGTCAACCTGACCGTCGTTGAGCCAGTCGAGGAGTTCCTTGCGGAAGGAATCGGCTTCCTGGGCGCGCTCCTGCTGCTCGAAATCGGGGCGGTCGAGGTAGGGCAGGAGCGCGGCGGGAATCTTGCCGTTGTTGCGGCGATGGATTTCGCGGGCGAGCCGCCAGGCGAGCTTTTCGGTGTCGGGCTCGCGGCAAATGGTCGAGCCGATGGAGGAATCGAAGAAGTCGGGCAGGTCGATGTGCGCTTCCTTGAGAAGATTGCTGACCTGAAGGAGGCGGTCCCACTCGCTGCGGGCCTGGAAAAGTCGGGTAAGAGTCTGGTTCTCGGGGCCCGGACGTGCCGGAACAGAGGAAAGAGTACGCGACGGCATGGTCAATCGGCCAGTATGCCGTGTTCGTTGTGAATGGCAAGCTTTGCGGATGGGAGGTAGGCCTTCTGTGCTGAATAGGGATGGTGGTTTGGAGAAGGCTCGCGCCGGGCATTATCCGTTTCCAAATAAGATACGGTCTTTACCCTTCGGTCATCCCGAGCCTGTCGAGGTATCAGCCTCCAAAAGATCATCGCAATTCTGGTGGGAGCTGATCCTTCGACAAGCTCGGGATGACGGATTGTTTAGCGATGATTTGTTGGCCATGTCCCCTCTTGTTCCTCCTGTCAAAATTCCGTTAATTTCTTCATTCCGTCAAAAATTCGGCGTCCCCTATCCCGTCCAAATTCTTCCGCATTGTGAAGCCGCCCAAAGTGCGCTAGGGTGTCCGTTCTATGACGTTGACTGAAAAGCTCCTCGCCCGCGCCAGCGGCAAGGCCGCGGTGGTGCCGGGCGAAAATGTCTGGGTGAAAACCGACATCCTCCTGACCCACGACGTGTGCGGGCCGGGAACCATCGGCGTGTTCAAGCGCGAATTCGGCAAAAAGGCCCGGGTATGGGACAAGAACAAGATCGTCATCATCCCGGACCACTACATTTTCACCGCCGACTCCCTGTCCAACCGCAACGTCGACATCCTGCGCGCCTTCGTGCAGGAGCAGGGCCTGCCCTATTTCTACGACGTGATCGACGACCCGAACGGGCATTGGATTTTCGACACCTCGCGCGGCCAGTTGAAGAAGCAGTTCGGCTCGCGCTACGCGGGCGTCTGCCACACGGCTCTCCCGGCCAAGGGCCACACACGCCCGGGTGAAATCCTTTTCGGCACCGACAGCCACACCTGCATGGCGGGCGCGTTCAATATGTTCGCCACCGGCATCGGCAACACCGACGCGGGTTTCGTCATGGGCACGGGCAAGCTCCTAATCAAGGTGCCGCCGACCATGCGTTTTTACCTTGAGGGCAAAATGCCCAAGGGCGTGATGGCGAAGGACGTGGTGCTGCATGTGATCGGCGAGATTGGCTTTGACGGCGCGACCTACCGGGCGATGCAATACGAGGGGCCCGGCGCCTATGAACTGAATATCGACGACCGAATGACGATTGCCAACATGGCGATCGAAGCAGGCGGCAAAAATGCCGTTTTCCCGGCGGACGAGAAGACATTTGCCTACGTGAACGAGCGGACCCGGCGCAACGGGACGAAGGCGGACTACACGCCGGTCGATCTCGACAAGGACCAGACCTTCATTTACGACCAGGTGGTCAACCTCTCCGACCTTGAGCCGACCGTGGCGCAGCATCCCGACCCGGGCCAGCGCGCGCTGGCCAAGGAACTCGGCAAGATCCAGCTCGACCGGGCCTACATCGGCTCGTGTACCGGCGGCAAGACGTCCGACTTTCTCGCCTTCGCCGAAGTGCTCAAGGGCCGCAAGGTGAAGATCGATACGTTCGGCGTGCCGGCGACCCCCGACGTGGTGGCCGACCTGCAAGGCACGATGTTCGGCGGCGAATCGGTGTGGAACCTTCTCGAATCGGCAGGCGTGCAGATGACGGAAAACGCTTCGTGCGCCGCATGCCTGGGCGGACCGGTCGATACCTTTGGCCGGATGAACAAGCCGATGGCCTGCATCTCCGCGACCAACCGGAATTTCCCGGGCCGCATGGGCCACAAGGAATCGAAGGTTTATCTGGCCTCGCCCTACACGGTGGCGGCCTCGGCGATCACGGGACACATCACCGATCCGCGCGAGTTTTTATAATTCAGTTTTCGCCCCTCGGTTCCGTCGCGACGAGAACGGTGGCGAAGATGATGAGAACGCCTCCCACAAAGAGGGTCCAGGGAAGTGTTTCGTTCGGATAATCGATGGCAGCCAGACGTGAAATCCAGCCGGGAAGAAAGGCACAGAGAACGCTGGCGATGACCGGCTCGATGCAATAAATAAGGCCCGCTTCCGTGGCACTGACGCAGCGTTGCCAGGTGTTCATGATGAAAAAGTTGAAAACAGTGCAGAGGAAGACCAGCGCGAGCGTGAGTTGCCAGAGGGCGGGTGCGCCGAAAAGCTGGCGCACGGCGTGAGTCCCCCCGCCGGTAAAGCCGTAAACGACGAGAAACTGAGCCGCGATGAGCGCAAACATGAGGAGAGTGACGAGCCCGGTGCGATTTTCGGCGTAGAGAGGGCGCTCGACCCAGACAATCTGAAAGGCAAAGAAGAGGGTGCTGAGGAGAATGACGAGTTCGCCGGGGCCAAGGAGGAAGTGGCTAAAAAAGCCGGGGCTCAAAAGAGAGACTCCGATCAGGACCAAGAAACAGGCGAAGATGACGCGCGGGCTGGGGAAGCGGCGGTCCCGCAGGGCGACGACGAGCGGAACCAGAAGGGTGTACATCTGAGTGAGGAAGGCGGAGACGGAGGCGTCGGTCCAGGCCAGGCCGAGGGTCTGGAGATAAAGACCGGGACCGGCGAGAAAGGCGAGGCCGAGGGCCTGGCTCCATTCGCGAAAGGTGATGCAGCCCAGTTGGCGGATATAAAAGGGAAGAAGGCAGAGAGCGGCGAGTCCAAAGCGGGCGGCCATATCGGCGCAGGCGAGCGTGGAATCGGAAACGGCGGGTGCACCGGCGCGTTGAGCCAGTTCAAGACCGCGCATCAAGGGAAAACTCAAACCCCACAGGATGGTGGCGCCGACAAGAAGGACGCGGGCCTGGCGGACAAGGGGGACAACGGGAGGCGGGTTGTTGCGGTGCACAGTTTGGACAGGGTGGAACCGTGATTGAACAGGAAGACATGAAAGCAGGAAAACAGAAAGGAAAGGGGAATTTCTTTGGCTCACCGCCACATTTTAAATTGCTTTCGGAGGCGGTGTTTGCGAACCCATGGGGATGAATCGTTCACGTTCCGCGCCTCCCAATCTCAAGACCTATGTTTCCAAGGGAAGACAAGTCATCGCGCTGGAGGCGGCGGCACTGAACGCGGTAATCCGTCGGCTCGATGAAAATTTCGGCCGGGCGGTCGTGGCGATGCGCGAGGTGGTCGTATCGGGGCGAAAGATCATCGTGACCGGGATCGGGAAATCGGGGCAGATCGGGGCGAAGATCGCGGCAACGTTGTCGAGCACGGGCGCACCAAGCGTGGTGCTGGACGCGGTGAACGCGTCGCACGGGGACCTGGGGATGATTGCGTCGGGCGACCTGCTGCTGATTTTGAGTTACAGCGGCGAGACGGAAGAGGTCGTGCGGCTGGTACCCAGTCTGCGGCGGATCGGAACGCGGATCGTGGCACTCACGGGGAACGCAAAATCGACCCTGGCGCGCGAGTCTGACATTCACGTCCATGTGCAGGTGCCGCGCGAGGCCTGCCCGCTAAACCTGGCCCCAACGTCAAGTTCGACGGCGATGCTGGCGGTGGGCGATGCACTGGCGATGGTCTTGCTGGAGGCGCGCGGTTTCAAGAAGGACGATTTTGCGACGTTTCACCCGGGAGGTACCCTGGGCCGCACGCTACTCCTGAAGGTGGAGGAAGTGATGCGCCCGCTGGAGCAGATGGTGATTCTGCCGGGAACGGCTTCGGTGAACGAGGCTCTGGCCCTGTTGGCCAAAAAACGGGCGGGCGCAGCCGCCGTGGTGGACGGGCGGGGACGCTTACAGGGGATCTACACGCATGGCGATTTTACGCGGGGTTACCAGGCGAATGCGCACATCGGCCAGACGAAGCTCGCGGAAGTGATGACAGCCAAACCGATCACCGTGCGGGTGGACAAACTGGCGGTGGAGGTGCTGAATTTGTTCGCCGCGAACCGGATCGACGACCTGGTGGTGGTGGATCGACAGAACAAGCCGGTCGGTCTGGTGGACGCGCAGGACCTGGCGCGGTTTAAACTGATTTGACATTCCCATGGTACCCAGCTGCACCCAAGGATGAAAACAGAGGGTGTACCGGCGAAAATAGGTGTAACCTGGAGGGGAAAGTTGCGTCTAAAGCTGTACCATGGGTCTCCTCCGCCTGTTTAGCACCGGTCTGATCGCCACCAGCGTGGCTGTTTTTCTCCCGGCGGGAGCAGCGCAGGCGCAAGAAGCGCCGTCCGACCATGACGAGATTGTCCATGTGCTCAACCGGATCACCTTCGGGCCGCGTCCCGGTGACGTGGATATGGTGGAAAAAATGGGGTTGCACAATTACATCGAGCAGCAACTCCATCCCGAACTGATCGACGATTCCGAGGTGGAATCGGAAGTGGCCCAATTTGAATTGCTGGAAATGTCTCCCGCGGAATTGTCGAAGCTCTTTTACGAGGACACCAAGCGTTTCATAGCCAAGCAGAAGGAACTGGCGGCCAACGGACAGGCACCGGCACAGGCACAAGATCAGCCGGCCATGCAAATGCAAAATCAGAATCAGCCGGGTCAGGAGCAGACCGGATCGCCACAGCTGCCGGGTAACATCATGAACCAGATCAACCAGGCGAACCAGTGGCGCTCGGTGGCGGTCATTGGGCAGCTCGAGCAGGCCAAACTGGTGCGGGATATCAATTCGAACCGGCAACTCCAGGAAGTGCTGGTCGATTTCTGGAGCAACCATTTCAACATCGACATGAAAAAAGGGCCGTGCCGCGTCTACAAGGTGATTGACGACCGCGACGTGATCCGCCCGCATATCTGGGGCAAGTTCCGGGACCTGCTGGAGGCCTCGGCGAAGAGTCCGGCCATGCTCCATTATCTCGATAACGCGGGCAACACGGTTCAGCACCTGGTTTCGCCCCAGGAACAGCAGCGGCAGGCGATGTTCCTGAAAAATATGCTCGGGACGGCGGCTCCGGCAACCGATCCCACGGCGCAGAATGAAACGTTCCAGCCGAAGATGGAAGGCGGGATCAACGAGAATTACGCGCGCGAGATCATGGAACTGCACACCCTGGGTGTGGACGGCGGCTATACGCAGCAGGACGTGCAGGAAGTGGCGCGCTGCTTCACCGGCTGGACGATCAACCGGTTGACGGGCGAGTTCATATTTCGTCCGCACATGCACGACAACGGCGCAAAAGTGGTGCTCGGCCACCAGATTCCGGCGGGCGGCGGCATCCAAGACGGTGAAACCGTACTCGACATTCTATGCTCGGAACCGGCGTGCGCCCATTTCATCTCCAAGGAAATGTGCCAGCGGTTCGTGAGTGACGATCCGCCACCGGCCCTGGTCGACCGGATCGCCACCGTCTTTCAGGGCAGCGGCGGTGATCTGCGGGCGGTAACCGAGGCGATCCTGACCAGCCCCGAGTTTCTTTCGCCGTCGACTTTCGGAAACAAGATCAAATCGCCGCTCGAATTTGCCGTCTCGGCGGTGCGGGCGTCGCAATCGACGATCATTCCGAAACAGCGGCCGCCCTTCGACAAGCTGGTGCCGACGATGGAAGGGGCCGCCGTCATGGGACGAACGAACGCGGCCGACCGGATTTCCCGAGCTAAGCGCCAGTCGCTCAACTGGCACATCCTCGAGCTGGGCGAACCGCTTTTCGCCTGCACGCCGCCTACGGGCTATAAGGAAGTATCGAAGATTTGGGTGAATCCGGGCGCGTTGATCGAGCGGCTCAATTTCGCGCTGGCGCTGACGCAGCAGCGGTTGAGTGACATTCGTTTCGACCCGCAGACCATCCTGGCCGGAACCGATCTCGACAAACCGGATGATATCCTCAACCGGTGCGTGAACGTATTTTTACAAGACAAGATCACCGACTCAACCCGGAACGTGTTGATGAAAACGGCGCTGCCGGCCGAGGGGACAAGCCAGACGGTGGATCCGGCCAAACTCATCGCCCTGATCATCGGCTCGCCCGAATTCCAAAGAAAATAACATGAATAACGTCAACCGTAGAGTCTTCTTGAAACAGGGCGCGCTCGCCTTTGTCTGCCTCGGGGCGGGTCCCTTCTGGGGTCCCGGATTTCTCCGGCAGACGGCTTTCGCCGCGGAGTTGGGATCGTCCACCAGCAACAAAATTCTTGTCTGCATCTTCCAGCGGGGCGCGGTGGACGGGCTTTCGATGGTGGTGCCCTACGGGGACTCCTATTATTACCAGAACCGGCAGGAGATCAGCGTGGCGGCGCCGTCGCAGAGCGCGGGGGCGACCGGAGCGATCGATCTCGACGGTTACTTTGGGCTGCATCCGGCGCTGTCGGCGCTCCTGCCGCTCTATCAGCAGGGCCATCTGGCGGCGATCCAGGCCTGCGGCTCGCCCAATTCGTCCCGATCTCACTTCGAGTCGCAGGACTTGATGGAGTCGGGCGTGGACGAGGATACCAGCGTGCAGGACGGCTGGCTGAACCGCCTCATCGCCTCCTGCCCGGAGGATAGCGCGAAGGTGACCGCCTTCCGGGCGGTCTCGATGACGTCGGTGATTCCGCGCAGCCTGCAAGGCGAGCAAGATTCGCTGGCGATCCGCGATCTCGACACGTTCGGCCTCGCAGGCGACGTCTCGGTGCCGCTGGCCGGACCGAGCGGAACGGCGAATGGCTTTGAGAGCATGTACGGCGCGGCGGTCGATACCGTCCTGCACGGAACCGCCCAGGAATCCTTCGATGCGATCTCCCTGCTCAAAAGCGCCAAGGCGACCGATTATCAGCCGGCCAACGGCGCGTCCTATCCGCAGGCGGCCTTCGGACGGAACCTGAAACAGATCGCGCAATTGATCAAGGCGAACGTCGGATTGCAGATCGCCTTCGCCGAGATCGACGGCTGGGACACCCACGCGAACCAGGGCGGTGCGCAGGGACAACTCGCGACACGGCTCAAGACGTTCGGCGACACCTTGGCGGCGTTTCACCAGGACCTCGGCGACCGGATGGCCGACGTGGTGGTGGTGACAATGAGCGAATTCGGACGCGCGGTGCACCAGAACGGCAATCGCGGCACGGACCACGGTCACGGGACCTGCTTCTTTGCCATGGGCGGACCGGTGAAAGGCGGAAAGGTCTACGGAGACTGGCCGACGCTGGCGCCGGACAAGCTTTTCCAGAACCGCGACCTAGCGATCACGACCGATTTCCGCGACGTGTTCGGGGAGATTACCTCGCGCCATTTTGGCCTGCCGATGCAGACCATGCCGCAGCTTTTCCCCCACTACGCAGTCGATGCGCAGCGGTTTCGGAATTTCTGCGTGGGATAGCCACTCTAATGTAGCGGCGGTCTATGACCGATGACAACCCGCCGTCTCCTTTCCTAAGTTTCCATACTCTAACAACGCATGACTTGCGGGGGAAAGTATTGGACTTTATTACCCCGGTTTGAACAGGGATTGCCCCCGCGATTGGGAATCACCGATTCTTATCTCAGCTCGGTAGCCACGCTAGCGTCTGAAGATTCCTTAAAAAAGGGCAGGTTGTCAGATAGGACAGAGAATGAGATATCTTGCCTGAAATTAATGATGTTATCTCAAATTTTTCCAATACATTGAAAAAACAAATGAAATACTTTTTGAGGTCATTTCGCCAAGATCACGTGCGGCGCCTCTATGAATGCAACAGAAATTCTGCCCGGCTTATTCCACATCCAGGATACCTGCAACGTCTATCTCATTTACCACAATGAAGTTGCTATTGCCATCGATTTTGGCTCCGGTCGATGGCTGGAACAGTTGCCTCAGTTGGGCATACGGAAATTGGACCTCGTTCTTTTGACTCATCATCATGAGGATCAGTGTAGCGGTTTACTGAAACGCAGGCGCTGGCCGTTTGCCATTCATGCGCCTCAGGGAGAAGAAGTTTGGCTGTCCCCCAGGGACGTCCGAAACTTTCGACGGCAGCACCGGGAGCATGCATCTAATCAGTCTATTTTAGCCAGAGGCGTACCGGGTATCCGCTACGATATGGGCGGCTTTCAAGATTTGTGGTTGGATAATCGCAGGATACGGATTCATCTCCACGCCGGGACATGGACCCAACGCGCTGTCGATCGTGTTAACCCATCAGGGGAAACAAATCATTTTTTGTGGCGACGCGGCTTACGCCAATGCCACGGTGTGGCAGCCCCATCATTTGGAATGGGATCATTGGACAGGGACCGGCGCACTGGCCGCGTGGGAGGGGATCCAAAGAATCGCCAATCTTGGGATGTATCTGCTCTGTCCCTCTCACGGTCCGATTATTCGGGAAAAGCCACAGGCCATGCTGCGGCAGTTGGCTGCCAAACTGTTGAAATTTTATCACGCGAAAGGCCAGATCTGCGTGGGTGAACCGGACGACTATTGGACACCGGAAATAACCAACAATGAGGCCAAGGGTCTCTTGCCTCATCTGTATCAGTTTGGGAAAAACAGTTACTTGCTTATTTCCGATACCGGCAAAGCAATGCTTATCGATCCGTGGTCGGGAGATCTGGCGCAGCCGCTATTAAAGAAATTGGGCAATCCCAAAGTCACCGCGGCTACGGCCACTCGTTGCAAAGCCTTTGCGTGAGCATGATCCCGATCAATATCCGTATCTTCCTCCCCGTCCGATTCTACCGGACCATTTATGGCCTGAGTATGGAACATGGCACAGGCATGAATATAAATTTCAGATTGCGCCATTTCCAGGTCAGACATGGTGGCATTGCGCTTTTCAAACGTGTATAGATGGTCACCGGGTTCTTTTTGGAGGAGATAATTTTCAACCTCCTTCTCGTTGGAATGGCACAGGAGGATTTTGCGCATTTAACGGAAGCCGGCTCAAAGGTTTTGCCGCCAGCGCCAGACTAGTCATCCGATGGAAACCCGAAATAATCGCCATGGGACATAACACCTATTACCGGTTCCATGAACGCCAATTCAGGAAGATCATCGCCTGGTCCCGGCGCGCGCAACTTGTCACGGAAGGGTTGTGCCCTTCCGGGAATTTGGAAACCGATTATTACATTCATCCTGCAGGGCCAAAAACTCAGCCGTGAGACAAGACGGCTGAGCGAGGTTGGCGTAACCTCATATTTGAAAATAAAATCCATATTATTAATCAAATAATCCATGGCAAGAGGGAACTAAACAAGGTAATGTGAAAATAGATCAAGCGGTCGTAGATATGGGGGATATGGCTTACCTTCACTCCTTTGCTTTTGCCGGTTCCTCTTGGTCCGGCCTTTTTTACCATTATCTAAGTTAAAACAAGGATGCTTTTTGAGTAAGTGCTATTTAATATGAAATGTTTAATCTCTCTTTGTGCTGGCGTCCTTTTCATCACGTCAACCATTGATAGTTTTTGTGTTGGGGAGGAGGTGGATCTTCGAGGATATGGGAAGGTAACAGCAGATTTTACAACGAACCGGATTGTTTTTGGGTGTGAGAGTGTGGAGAAGGCGGATATATTAATGGATAAGTTGATAGCGGATCTATCATGGGATGAGCTAAATTTACCGCATCAGGATCAGGTAAAGATAGGAGGATCGACTGTGACGGTTTACACGTTTCCCGGGCAGGGGGCAGCAGTCATCGCGCGATCTGGGAACAGTGTGGTGGTATTGGGTGCGGCGGATGAGGCGGGGGTTGTTAGTGCAGCAGGCAAGGAGGCCCTGTTGTTGGGAGGGGATGTGAGCAGCCAGCCGAAGAAGGGGAGGCCAATTTATTTGGATTTTTACGATAACACCTCGTTTGAGTCGTACGTTCATCCGATGAAGATGGACGGTCGGAAGGATTATTGGCCATTTTTTAGATTACTCAAGGGAGGGAAGTCGATCAATGCGTGTAGGTCTGTGATGATGAATCCAGCGCCGAACGTGGTAGATTGGAGTCCGATTGATTATGAGGTATTGGAAGCGGAGCGTGAGAAGGGGTTGGCGACGGTAAAGGTGTGGAATGGGGAGGCACCGTTGTGGGGCTATAATGCGCATCCGGAGGCGATGTTGAAAGTGTCGGATACCACATTATTCCAATGGAATGGAGCGTCGATATCAGGGGCTCATTTTTTTGCGTGGGGGATGCCAATGGAAACATCGCTTCAGCTTGGATTGGGTTATTTGAGGCAGGTGATGGAGAGGTATGTGTCATCGCCTGCGGTGGGGGGATGGCTGATAGATTCTGGAGCACCAGGGGACGAGTGTGGATTTGGGCATGATCGGGCGTGTTTGTCATGGGATCATTCTGTGGTAGGCCAGATACAGTGGCGGCAGTGGCTGAAGGAGGTGCAGCACTGGACGTTGGAGGATTTGGGGCAGAGGTGGTACAATGACCGCAACCATTTCACCAATTGGGATGAAGTGATGGTGCCTGATCCGAATGAATTTTTTGGTCAATTAGGGGATGATAGTTATCGGTTGGAGGAAGGGTGGCAGACTCAGAATGTAACGGATTCGACACAGGACCCAGACGATACGAAATGGGCGCCGGTGGCGATGCCGCCATCGCAAGAGGAGGCATTTTTCCCGAGTAAGGGTACAAATTATTTTCAGGATAGTTTTGATCCTGGGGATTGGTGGAAGCAGCAGAAGGAGAAAGGCGCAACGGATGTATGGCTGGTCTTCGAACAGATTGGGACGGGGGGAAACAAAGAGACGGCTGTTTGGTGGAATAATAACCCGGTTGATCTTCCGAAGGATATTGAATCGGTGTATGGACCGTTTGCAGTTCGGGTAACGGATTTGATCCAGTCTGGGAGCAATCAATTGAGAGTTCGCCTGCCATGTATTTCGGAGATATGCAGGGGAAAATTGGGTGGGACAGTATTTTTGACGGTGCATGAACCGAAACGGTTGCCCTACCTTGGGCGTGAAGCAAATGCGCGGTATGAGGATTTGATCGGATGGCAGTATTGGGCGTCTGCGGAGATGATTCGGCACAATTATGAGTTGGCACGGAAGATCGATCCTGATCGGTCTTGTATTCTAGCGCCAGGAGGGGCCGACGGAAATACCAGCTATTTCTGTGAATTGGCAGCTGATTATGGCATTGGAACTCAAGATTCAGGTCGTGAGTCAAATTATCATCCTTGGTTCTCGGGTTTCGGGCTGGTGAATGGTTTTTATAGCACAGGCGAGGAGTCCAATTTTCCGCCAAAAGAAACGCCGATTGGTGACGCATTGCAACGTGATTTTGGATGGATTCTATTTGAGGCGGATTCGAATCACAGTCTGTACGGCAGTCCGGAGTTTTATATGAACCGGGAGAAGGATGATGGCTGGTTTACGAAGCATCAGCGGCAAATCGAGCTATTTGGAAAATATCTCCGCGAACAACCCAAAATTGTTCTCTTCCGGTCAACTGAAAGTATCCAATATAATTCCCAGCAATATCGCATTTGGGACATTGGACGTAATGGTACTCTTGAAAAAGCTCATTATGATGAGGTGTATGCCACTGAGCGGGAAGTGAAGGCGGGGATGTTGGATCGTTATCCAGTCATGATGGATATTGGCAGCGAATTCATGGAAGCCGATGTTGTGGCGGCGATTGAGAAATATGTTGAAAATGGGGGAACATTTATTGCCCTGCAATGCACGGGTCGGCATACGGGGCTTGATCCGGACTCCAATCCGCTGGCTTCCCTCAGCGGGTTCAAGATTGCCAACCAGAACGAAACGGGCAATGTCACCTTCGCCTCCACCCTGCCCCTCTTCAAGGGATGGGAGGGAAAACAATTTGAAGGTCCCGGCGTGGGCCTCGAGCCGGCAGAAAACGGCGATGCGGGGGCAGGTGGAGTTGGCGCCGGCGATAACCCGGTTATTCCCTTGGCGAAATGGGATGACGGCAGCGTAGCCGTTGGTTACCGCAAAGTGGGCAAGGGACAAGTCATTGTCTTGGGCAGCACTTTTTGGAGCAATGGCAAGGATAATTCGGGGGTCTGGCAGACGACGGACGAACTAAATAGGCAATTTCTCGAGAGGCTCTTTACGGATTGCGGGGTGAATCGGGTGACCAACGCGAGCCTTCCCGATATCTGGACCCGCAAGATGGTGACCAAAAACGGGCGGCAGAACTGGCTGATGGCCTTTAACAGTCTCAATTCGGAACAAACCGCCGATGTCTGGATGGCGACAGACGGACAACCCGACGAAGTTATCGATCTGGATACCGGTGGTTCGGTTCCGTTCACCTTCGAGAACAACGGGGTATCGATCCAGCAGGTGGACTTCAAGCCGTATGAGGTGAAGGTCTTTGGGGTGAAACGGGGCGGAATTGTGGAGGATCTGGCCGTTTGGTGGCAGGAGAAAACGACCTACTGGAAGAAGACCCCGGCCCAGCTGGCCGCCGCGGCCATCACACTGCCGGATGCCAGGCAAAAGGGAGTGGAGGATGTGATTCCATTGGATGAGTGGCAGTTTAAGACGGATCCGGACAATAGTCTGTCGCAGCAGACGGAATGGCTGCAGGCGAATTATGACGATACCCAATGGGAGAAAGTGAAGCCGGAACCGTGGACGATCTTGAACCCGGCGTTAAAGGACTATCATGGGACGGGATTGTACCGGTATAAGTTCACCCTACCGGGCGATTGGAGTGGAAGAAAGATCCTGCTTTGCCTCAGCAACTGGGACAAGCCCATTGTATATAATCATGGCGACTTTTTTGTGAATGGGGAAAAGGTTGCCTCTTATGATGCGCACGGATGGAGCCAGACATACAACTACGACATTACGGGACAGGTTCATCCAGGGGGAAACATCCTGGCATTGCAGGTGAATGGAGGAGACGAACTTGGAGGGATTGGAGGGGTAATTTGGATTGAATCGTGGACGCCTCTGGCTCCTACAATCGATTTGAGTGGGACGTGGCAGGCCATACAAGAGGATTATGTCAACCAGGGTGATGCAACCATTCCCGGAACAGGCGCTGCGAAATATCTGACACGCAGTGTGGAGATACCAGCTGATTGGAAAGGGAAGTCAGTATTTCTTCAGTGGTCTTCGGACAAACAATGGGTGGGGAGCATTATGATCAATGGCTGTCCGATTAGTTATAATGACGCGTCACACCCGTTTGGGCTTTTTTCGAGGGTGAATGTAACGCCTTACTTGAAGCCTGGAGAGGCGAATACGATCAAGGTGTGGCCTTTTCTTACGATGAATCCGGCCGCGAAAGATGTCATACAAGATTGTCAACTCGATACGATCGAAATTGGCTGCAAATAAAAAATGCGAATTATGAAACGATAAAAAAACCAAAGCATGGGGGTATGGTTAAACAAGACATTGATAATAAAGAACCCCGCCGCAAGCAGCGGGGAATTTACCCTCAGAGATTCAAGGTGCTCCGTATCAGGGTTGCTTATGGCCCGAAAATCGCTAATGGGGAAGGACTGTGAGCAAAATTCCTTCCGATTCCGAGACGGGCACCGATGTCGTTCTGGTCGGCGCCGGCATCATGAGCGCAACGCTGGGCGCGCTGCTGAAACAACTGGAACCCGGCCTGACTATCGAGATTTTTGAAGGCCTGGACAAAGTGGCGGCGGAGAGCTCCGACGCCTGGAACAACGCCGGGACGGGCCATGCCGCCCTCTGCGAACTGAACTACACGCCGGAAAAAGCGGACGGCTCGATCGACAGTTCCAAGGCGGTAAAAATCAATGAGTCGTTCAAGGTCTCGAAGCAGTTCTGGTCGTATCTCGTGCAAAAGGAGCTGATCAAGTCGCCCCGAACGTTCATCAACCGGATTCCACACCTGAGCTTCGTGAAGGGTGTCACCGACGCGGCCTATCTGAAAAAAAGGTACGAAGCTCTCAAGAAAAGTTGTCTTTTCGGCGAGATGGAATTTTCAGAAGACCCCGCGCAACTGACCGAGTGGATGCCGCTAGTGATGGAAGGCCGCAACCCGGTCGAGCCCGTGGCGGCGACGCGGATGGAAGCGGGCACCGACGTGAATTTCGGGGTGCTGACGCGGAGCCTTATTTCCTGGCTCAAAAGCGAAAGCGGGGTGAAGGTGCATCTCGGGCACGAGGTGCTGAACCTGCATCGGGACGGCAACGCAACGTGGCGCCTCTATGTGCTCGACAAGGCGACGGGGCAGAAGCGGACGGTGACCGCGAAATTCGTTTTCCTCGGCGCGGGTGGTGGCGCCCTGCCGCTGCTGCAGAAATCGGGCATCAAGGAGGGGCGCGGCTTCGGCGGCTTCCCCGTCAGCGGGCAATGGCTGCGCTGCACGAATTCGGAATTGATCGAGCGGCACAACGCAAAGGTCTACGGCAAAGCGCCCATCGGCGCACCGCCCATGTCGGTGCCGCATCTCGACACGCGCCTGATCGAGGGAAAGAAGGGGCTGCTTTTTGGACCCTACGCGGGCTTCACGACCAAGTACCTGAAAAACGGGTCTCTGCTCGATTTTCCACTCGCGATCAAGCCCGACAATCTCGTGCCGATGACGGCGGCGGCCTTCCAGAACATCGGCCTAACCCGCTACCTGATCGGGCAGGTGTTGCAATCACCCAAAGACCGGTTTGCCGCTTTGAAAGAATTCATGCCCGAAGCAAAAATAGAGGACTGGAAGCTGGAGATCGCGGGCCAGCGGGTGCAGGTGATCAAGAAGGACCGGAAACGGGGCGGCGTACTGCAATTCGGCACCGAGGTGATTTGCGCGGGCGACGGCTCGATCTCGGCACTGTTGGGCGCTTCACCCGGCGCGTCAACGGCGGTGTCGATCATGCTCGAGTTGATTGGAGATTGTTTCCCCGCGAAGATGAAGGACATCGTGTGGCAAACCAAGCTGAAGGAGATGATTCCCTCCTTCGGCGAGTCGCTGGCCAAAAACAGCGCGCTGCACGACCGGGTCAAGTTGTGGACGCGCGAAGTGCTCGGTCTGGACGAAGTCCTGGCGGAGAGCAGCAACAGAATTTAGACAGGAGGAACATGAAGGACATGAGGGGAACGCCCCCTGTGGGACCTGATGTTCTTGATTAAGCCGTCCCAGGGCAGATTTCGTTTAGAAATCGCATCGTTTATGCCATAAAAGCGCCGGCATTTTACCCCGTGATCCATGAAGTACTTCTTTCTTCTCCTCCTCGCGCTCTTCTTCGGCTGCTTCCTGATTTATCCGATCGCCGGACTTCTCGGGGGCGCATTCTTCATCACCGACGCCAACCACCATACCGCCTTCACCCTCCGTTTTTTTCAGCTTCTCCTGGAAAACCGCCTCTATCGCCTTTGCTTCATCAACAGCTTCGAAATCGCCCTGCTCGCGACGGCTTTCACCGCCCTCGTCTCCGTTCCGCTCGCAGTCCTGTTCACGCGCTGCCGTTTTCCCGGCCGGGAAATTCTCCGCTCCACGCTTCTTGCTCCGCTCATCCTGCCTCCCTTCGTCGGCGCCCTTGGCCTCAAGCACCTCTTTGCCCGTTACGGCGCGTGCAATCTCCTCCTGGCCAAGCTCGGCCTCCTCTCCCTGGCCCATCCCATCGACTGGTTCGGGGCCAGCGGTTTTGCCGGTATTGTCATTCTCCAGGTGCTCCACCTCTTTCCCATTTTCTTTCTCACGGTCAGCGCCGCCCTGGCCAACATCGATCCGTCGCTGAGCGATGCGGCCGCCAACCTCGGCGCGTCGGCCTGGCGGCGCTTCGTCACCGTCACCCTGCCGCTGGCCCGGCCCGGACTTTTCGCCGGCGCCTGCATCGTCTTCATCAGTGCCTTCACCGATCTCGGCACGCCGCTCATCTTCAATTACTCAGCCACCGTTCCGACCCAGATCTTCAACGCCTCCGTCGATCCCAACGGCGAACAAATCGGCTATGCTTTCGTCGTCGCCACGCTCGTGCTCGTCCTGGTCTTCTTTCTTCTCGTCCGCCGCTTCGGCGAAACCTCCGCCGGCCTGATGCCGGCCCGCGCTTCGCACGCCGCGAGCGAGATCACCCTCCCGCCGCTCGCGGCCTGGGCCGCCACTGCCGCCGTCGGCGCATTCCTGTTTCTCGCCGTGCTGCCCCATCTCGGCGTCATCATCAGCTCCTTCGCCGAACGGTGGTTCTTCACTGTTCTGCCGTCGAAATACTCGACTCAATTCTACGCCGACGTTTTTACCGATGGCATCAACGCCCGCTTCGTCACCAATTCCCTGCTCTACTCCAGCCTCAGCGCCTTCCTCGACCTGGCCCTCGGCCTCGTCATCGCCCATCTTTTGGCCCGGGAGAAATTTCCCGGCAAATCGCTGCTCGACGCCCTGGCCATGTTGCCGCTGGCGCTTCCCGGCCTGGTTCTCGCCTTCGGCCTGCTCGTGAGCTACAACCTCCGCGGCTGGGGCGAGTGGATCAACCCGCGCGTCGATCCCACCTTTCTTCTCGTCGTCAGCTACGCGCTGCGCCGCCTGCCGTACATTGTCCGCGCCGCCTATGCCGGTTACCAGCAGACCAGCGTCACACTCGAAGAGGCCTCCGCCAATCTCGGCGCGGGCCGTTGGCGCACCTTCACCCGTATTACGCTTCCACTTATCGCGCCCAGCCTGATCGCCGGAACCATCCTGACCTTTTGTTTTGCCATGCTCGAGGTCAGTGATAGCTTGATCCTTGTCGTCGAAGCCCGCTTTGCGCCCATCACGCGCGGAATTTATGAGATCATGGGACGGCCCAGTCCCGATTCCGCCGGTCTGGCCTGCGCCCTCGGCGTCTTCGCCATGGCGCTTCTCGGCGGCGGCTTGCTTCTGGGCAGTCGCTTGATGGGGCGGCGCCTCGGAGGATTCTTCCGCGTATGAAATTATTTTTAGCAACAGCCCTGCTTCTTGCCGCTCCGTTTTTTCCTGCTTCCGGCCAGACCAATCAGACGGTCGCGTCACCCTCTCTGGGCGATCCCTTCAGCGATCCCCTCATCCAGCAGGTGCAGAAGCGGCACCAAAAAGCGGTCAACGGCGACTCCACGGAAACCAAGTCGCTCACTACTGACCTCGAGAAATGGACCAAGGAACATCCCGACAATCATCTCCTCCAGGCCTACCTCGGCAGCGTCTACACCCTCGACAGCCGCGACGCCTGGCCCGGTCCCGGCAAGCTCACCTATCTTGAAAACGGCGGCAAGGAACTTGACGCCGCCGTCGCCGCGGATCCTAACAATCCGGCCGTCCGATTTGTGCGCGCCATCGACTATTTCGAACTCCCGGCCATTTTCTGCAAACGCCAGACCGCCCGCGACGACTTTCAGATTCTGGTCAAACAGGTCGAAGGACTCCTTCCCAACGCCTACACGCTCAACGTCGAGACGCAGCAGGCCATCTATTACTACGCGGGCCTCAGCTACAAGCAGCTTTCCCAACCCACGGACGCGAAGGAGACCTGGCAGCGCGGCTTCAAGCTCGCTCCCAGTTCACCTCTCGGCTTCAAAATCCGCGCTGAACTTTCCAAGCTCGACTGATTTCCCATGAACTACCAGGGCAAACGCTGGCGTACGATCTGGCGCAATCCAGACGATACCATCGGCGTCATCGACCAGCGGCTGCTGCCGCATCAATTCCAGACCCTCACCCTGCACACAATGGAGGAATGCACCGAGGCTATCCGCAACATGACGGTGCGCGGCGCGCCCCTTATCGGCGCCACCGCCGCCTATGGCATCTGTTTCGCCCTGCACGACAACCCCGGCGACGATGCCCTTGCCGCAGCCTACAAGACCCTGCACCAGACCCGCCCCACCGCGATCAATCTCCGCTGGGCTCTCGACCAGATGCAGGCTGCCGTTTCGCAACTCCCTCCAGGAAAACGGCTGGAGCGGGCCTGGCAGCGAGCCACCGAGCTCTGCGACGAAGACGTGGCGGTAAACGAAGCCATCGGACGCCACGGCCTTGTCCTCTTCCGTGAAATTCTGGCCAAAAAACCGGCCGGCTCGCGCCTCAACATCCTCACCCACTGCAACGCCGGCTGGCTCGCCTGCGTTGATTGGGGCACGGCGCTCTCCCCCATTTTCATGGCCCACGATGCCGGTCTGCCGATTCATGTCTGGGTCGATGAAACCCGCCCCCGCAACCAGGGCGCTTCGCTGACGGCGTGGGAACTCAAGCAGCACGGCGTCCCGCATACTGTCGTTGTCGACAACGCCGGAGGCCATCTCATGCAACACGGCCTCGTCGATCTCTGCATCGTCGGCACCGACCGAACCACCGCCCTGGGCGATGTCTGCAACAAGATCGGCACCTATCTCAAGGCGCTGGCCGCCCGTGACAACGGTGTTCCCTTCTACGTGGCCCTGCCCAGTTCCACCATCGACTGGACCCTGCACGACGGCCTCGCCGAAATACCAATCGAAGAGCGAAGCACCGCCGAAGTCACCCATCTGCGCGGCAAAACCGCCGACGGTACACTCGCCGAAATCCAGGTCACGCCCGACGGTTCGCCCGCCTGCAACTACGGCTTCGATGTCACGCCCGCCCGCCTGGTCACCGCCCTTATCACCGAGAAGGGTGTTTGTCCCGCCAGTGAATCAGGACTCAAGAAGTTGTTCGGAAGATAAGGGTTGCCATCCAGCATGACGACAACATGGCCTCCCGCCTAACCTATCTCGCCGTTCTGGCCGTCTGGATCACCGCCCTCTGGTTCGGGCTCGATTTCGCGGGCCGCGAACGGAAACCTCCCGTTGCTCCGACTGCCACCCAGATCGACTGGGTCGAATTTTTCACCGTCAATATTCTCCCCAGCCTGCCCGTCGCCGACGAATTTGACACGCCGCTCCACCCGCCCGACGGCGTGGGCGTAATCATCACGATGCCCTTTGGGGAGCAGGGGCATCTCGGCGAGGATTGGGTCACCGCCCAAGGTAATGCCACTCTCGGCGAACCCATCTACAGCGTGGCCGACGGCTGGGTCTCCGTCGCGCAGGATTTCGAAAGCGCTTGGGGAAAAGTTGTCTTTGTCTGCCATCGCCTGCCCGAAGGCCGTTACCCTCCCTTTGTCGAAGTCATGTATGCCCACCTCCAAACGATGGACGTGAAGCCGGGTGATTTTGTGAAACGGGGCCAGCGCATCGGCACGGTTGGCACCGTCGACGGCGGCGCTGGGCAAGTGCCCCTTTATCTCGCCCATCTCCACTGGGAAGTAAGGCAGACCGTCGGCCTCGGTCTCGGCGTCGGATTCAACCCGCGCAACGACGGCTGGCTCGCTCCCAGCGATTTCCTCGCCGCCCACCGCGGCGACCGTTACAAGCAACCGCTCCTGGCCAAACCGCTCACGCCGGCGGAATTGATCGAGTTGGAAAAGCCCGGCGGCGACCGGATTTGGGGCACCGATTTCTGATCAGATCCCGGCGCGCGCCGTAACCCTCACGGTTCCTGCGTCGTCGAGACGAATTCCCGGTAAAGCGGGTGTTTCGCCAGCAATTGCCGGTAGTTGTCACGCTGAGTCAGGATCGCCTCGACATAATCGCGCGTCGAAGGATAAGTAATCCTTTCCATGAAGGCGACGTGATCCTGCGGATTCTGCGCGTCGACCCATCTCAGCGCGTTGCTCGGCCCTGCGTTGTACTCGGCCAGCGCAAACGTCACCGGGTCGTCCGTCTGACTCCAATGCCGGATCGCCCGGTTCAAGTACCAGGTGCCCGCCCGGATATTGGTCTGCGGATCGTAAAGATCATCCGGCTGGAAATTGGCGATCTTGTTCGCCTTCGCCCACATTCGTCCCACCTCCGGCGTCACCTGCATCAGGCCCCGCTCGTCCGCCGAGCCATGGGTCTTCGGATCGAATTTGCTCTCCCGCCAGATCAGCGCCCGGATCAGGAACGGATCAACGCCCGATTCCCGCGCCTCCTGCACGATCAGCGGATCGCACGGCCTCTCCTTCGGCTGGTAGCTCTGCCAGTAAAGCGACAGCAGTTCTCCAGCCAGAGCGGCCAGCAAAATCACCACCACGAAAATGTAGGTCCAGCGCAAACGCACGCGATAAGTTCTTCTCTCGGTACTGAAAGCGCAAGATATTTGGCCAACAATTACCCCGCTTTAACGGAAGCTGGGCCGAGTCTCTAGGGCGGAGGAATCATGTGCGAGTTGATCATCGGCGACGTCGCCATGCTCCAGAGATGCGCAACATTTTGCCAGTAAGCAACCGTAACCTCGCGACCGCCGAAAAGCCACAGTATTGCCGCGAGCCCGAGGAACGGCCCATACGGAATACGCGTCCCCCATGCACCGCGCTGCCAGAAAATCAGAGCCAGCCCCAGAACAGCACCGACCATCGCCGAGAGCGGCAGAATCCAGGTAATCGACGTCCCGCCGAGGAATGAACACATCGCGGCGAGAAACTTCACGTCACCCATCCCCATCGCTTCTTTCCTGAAAAGAAGCGTGCCCAGCCAGGCTATCCCCAGCAGCGTCAGCGCCCCGGCCATCGCGCCGGCCAGGCTCCAGGAAAACCCCTGGAGCGTCGTCGTCTGTTCCATCAGAGCCGGGTGAATCGCGCAGGCCACAAACCCCGCCACGCATCCGCCCAGGCTGAACCGATCGGGAATGATGTAGTGGTCCAGATCGATCAGGCAGGCCGTGGCCAAACCGCTGATCATAATCGCGTAAATCACCGCCGCCACCGGGTCGACCTCGCCGTATTTCAGCCAGAGCGCGAGGAAAAGAAACGCCATGCCCACCTCGACCAGCCAGTAGCGCAGGTCGATCCGCGTGCCGCAGCAGGCGGCCTTTCCCCGCAACATCGGCCAGCTAATAATCGGGATGTTGTTGAACCACGGGATTGGCGCACCGCAGGCCGCGCAATGCGAACGCGGCGTCACGATCGACCGGTTCAGCGGAATGCGGTAAACACACACATTCAGGAATGAGCCCACGCAGGCGCCCACCAGAAACACGGCGATGCTTTCAATCACGCGGAGCAAAATTGGATCCATGGAATAAAGGCGTTAGCATGCCATCACCTTTTACGCACGCGAAGCGGAAAATGCACTTTCCAGCGCCTCACGCATGACTTTCAGCGGCGCTTCCCTCCCCGTCCAGAGGGAAAAGGCCGCCGCACCCTGGTGCAGGAGCATGCCCAGCCCATCACTCCATTTCGCGCCTACCGCTTCAGCTTCCTGCCGGAATTTCACGCAGCCCGCGCCGTAGACTGTGTCGAAAATCAGCGCCCCTGCTGGCAAAAGCCGCGCCGGAAGCACCGGCGGTGACTGCGGATCGAGTCCCGCCGACGTCGCGTTGACCACAATGTCAGCCTCTTTTAGCGCCCCGGCCAGTTCCTTGTCGCTCCAGCCGATCGGGCGCAAGTTTTGCGCCGTACGGGCCAGCGGCCCGGTCGGAAATCGCCCCAGGAGATGGTTCACCAGTTCCAACGCCCGCCCACCCTTGCGATTGGCGATGACCAGGAGGGGACATTTCTCGAGCAAGGCCTGCGTTGCGATCGCGCGACCCGCGCCACCCGCCCCGAGCAGCAGAATCCGCAACTCGTCCGGGCCGCGCCCGAAAGCCTCGCGCAACGCACGGCTCCAGCCCACACCGTCGGTGTTGTGGCCAACGAGCGTGCCCCCTTCATTCACCACCGTGTTTACCGCCCGGAACTGTTCGGCCGATTCGGAGCGCCGGTCGCACAAATCGTACATCCTCACTTTGTTGGGAATGGTGCAGTTCCAGCCCCCGAAAGGCACCTGCCGCAAATACCCCACCGCTCGTTCCAGTCCTTCCTCATCCACAGCGATCCGGTAATAGCGCGCCTCGATTCCCAGGTAGTCGAACGCCGCCTGCTGTATCGCGGGCGAAAGCGAGTGATTGATCGGGTCGCCCAGCACCGCATAGGGCACCGGCTGGGCGGGCAGGGAAAGAATCAGATCAGGTTTCACCGGAAAGTTCTAAAATTTTTATGCCCACATCGCCGCCCTGTCGAGGGTGATCGTGGAAAGACAGCCTTCCGGTCATCCGCTTATTTGCCTTGGCGCGCTTCCTTCTTCCGAAAAGCACGCCCTTCCTCCGACGAACGACCGGCAGGCACTCCGTGCAGCAGGGTCCCCAACGTGCCGCAAAAAAGTCGCGAAAAAGTCTGAAACACTTTTCCTTCTCCACGGATCGTGTATAAGTAGAGTGGGCATGAACGCTTCATCCTCCGTGGCAGGCGACTTTTTCCAGCACCGTCCGAAGGATGAGTGTGGCGTTTTTGCCGTCTTCGGCCATCCTCACGCGGCCGAGATCACCTTCTTCGGGCTCTATGCCCTGCAGCACCGCGGCCAGGAAAGCGCCGGCATCGTCGTCGCCGGCGACAAGGAACGCAAGTTCAAGAGCCATCACGGGATGGGCCTTGTCTCCCAGGTCTTCAACGAGAAGGAACTGGCCAAGCTGCCCGGCACCCGCTCCATCGGCCATGTCCGCTATTCGACCACCGGCTCCAGCACCCTCGAAAACGCCCAGCCTATCGTCGCCGACTGTTCCCGCGGCCAGATTGCCGTCGGACACAACGGCAACCTCGTCAATGCCAACCTGCTGCGCGACGAACTCGAGGCCGAGGGCGCCATCTTCAAGACCACCGTCGACAGCGAGGTCATTCTCCACCTCATGGCCCAGCCTTCCAACAATCTCGGCGACAGCATTCTCATCCAGGCCCTCTGCAAGGTTAAAGGCGCCTTCTCCCTCGTCCTGCTCAGTGAGCGCGAAATCATCGGTGTGCGCGATTCCCTCGGCTTCCGCCCGCTCTGCATCGGCAAGGTCGACAACGCCTGGCTGCTTTCGAGCGAAAGCTGCGCCTTCGACATCATCCCGGGCGCCAAATTCGTCCGCGACGTCGAACCCGGCGAAATTGTCGTCATCGACGAAAGCGGCCTCCGCTCTTACAAACCCTTCGTGACCAAAGATCACCTTGGCTTCTGCATCTTTGAGTACGTCTACTTCGCCCGACCCGACAGCACGCTTGAGGGCGTCAACGTCAGCGCCGTCCGCACCAACATGGGCCGCGAACTCGCCCGGCTCCACCCCGTTGAGGCCGATCTCGTCATCCCCGTCCCCGACTCCGGCAACTATGCCGCGCTCGGCTTCAGCGAGGAATCGGACATTCCCTACGACCACGCCTTCGTCCGCAATCACTACGTCGGACGCACCTTTCTCAATCCCTCGCCGCTGGCGCGCGAATTCGGCGTCAAGGTGAAGCTCAACATCATCAAGGCCCGGGTGGCCGGCAAACGCGTTGTCGTCGTCGACGACTCCATCGTCCGCGGCACCACCGCCCGCGCCCGCGTGATGAACCTGCGCAACGCCGGAGCCAAGGAAGTCCACATTCGCATCAGTTGCCCCCCCCACCGCTTCCCCTGCCACTACGGCATCGACTTCCCCGATCCCGCCGACCTCATCGCCAACCAGCTCTCACACCAGGAAATCACCAAGTATCTCCAGGCCGATTCGCTGGGCTATCTAGACGAGGCGGGTATGGTCCGCGCCACCGGTCGCGAAGAAAATAAATTCTGCATGGCCTGCTTCAACCAGAAATATCCCGTCCCGGTCACCCCCGACATCGACAAGCTTATCTTTGAACGGCGCCGCGAACGCGCCGAGTCGCTCGTCTCCGCCGAGGATACTTCTCCGCGGCTTTTTAATGGGAAGATTTGAGCTGTAGCGGCGGTCTATGACCGTAGCTAGGATATTTGAACTACAGTCACTTGCGTAAGTGACTGGTTCTAGCATAACGGAATGCGTAGCAAACGCAGTTTGGTTGACATCCCGCCATACAGTGTATGGCGACAGAAATCTCAAATGGCAGTCAGACAGTCAAACTATATCAGTCGGTCAATCGCGGCAAAGCGATGTACCAGCTTGCCTATTATATGGGAGGCAGGCGGGTTCAGAAAAACTTTGCCGACAAAGCGGAGGCCAAGCGGGTAGCCAAACAGATTCTCGGTGGGTTGACAAATGATGCGGAAGCGGTCGAAGCCCTGACCACGCCCGAACTGGAAAGTCTCGTGGCGGCGAGAAGAGTCCTCGCGCCGAACTACGCCCTGCATGTGGCCGTCGAGGAACATGCTCAAGCGGTGGGAAAGCTTGGCCAGATTTCTCTCCGGGAAGCGGTCGAGTTCTTCCTGCGGCATAATCGGGCCGACGTACCCCGGCTGACGCTGGCCGAAATCGCGGAGCAATTCGCCAAGTCACGCGAGCAGTCGGGCCTCTCGGCTCTGCGAGGGTTTCGTGTGGCAGGAAATCTCGCCGCACGCATGGGAAAGCTCGGCTACCAGGTTGAAACGGCTCCGGCTGGATTTGGTTTGCGGGAGGTTCCCGTCAAAGCCATCGACCTTTTCAGCGAGCGAGGCCATCAGGTGAAAACAGTAAAGTCACTCCTCCAGCTTGGCTATACCGCTAAACAGATTAGTCAAAATTTGCAGGGAGAGCCTGAAAAAGAGAAACGACGATTGCTGGCCAAGCCTGAACTTCTCAAGGAAAGATTGGACGGGCCGGAGGGTAAACCCGTTCTGGCGATGAATCACAAAATCGACCAAATTGCCGTCAAATTGACGCGGCCGGAAAAAGTCCGCATCACCAGTAAAACGCTACGGGAGGATGTCGGAAAGCGATTGGAGCAGGCGGGGCTTAAGCTAGAACAACCGTCGCCGTGGGCCGTCAACCCCACTCTCAATTTGCCGCTCGCGATCGAGCAAGGGACAAAGATCGCCTTCGACAAGGAAAGCGTTGTCCGGCTGGATAAGTTGCAGGGTGAAATCGTCCGGCTGGCTCCGGGGCAAGTCGCCAATGACGTGATGACGCAACAATTACGGGATGACCGGCAATTTCTCGTCCGGCGTGTGAAGGGCTATGAGGTGGTGACGACACGTCAAATTCTTGGGGAAGAGCGGACGCTGCTTCATTCGGTGACCATGGGGTTCAACCAGCGTGAACCTCTGGTGAAGGATTACGTCACGCCTCCCGCGCTGGTGGCCACTCCTGCTCGGGTTGAGGAAATAGTGCAGGACGCTCAGGCGCGGAGCGAGCAGTTGAGACCCGCTCAGGCCGAGAAGTGGCTCAACCAATTTGCGGCCATTCATCGCTACGTTTGCACCTCGAAGGATCAATTTCTCAATATCAGGGGCGGTGCTGGAGTGGGCAAGTCGTTCTCCATGGAACGACTGGTGGAACAAAGTCAGAAAGTGGGTCGTCCGGTCTTCGTTTGCGCTCCCTACGGCGAGCAGGCCCGCGTCACCCTGCGGGAGGAAGCGTCGCGAATTGAAGCGGGAGGGCGTCATGAGGTCGCCCGTGTCTTTGCCCAGGCCAATACAGTCGATTATCTCTTACACAAGGTGGAAAACGATCCCCGGCCCTTTCGCGGAGCCGATATTTATGTCGATGAGGCGGGTTTACTGGATACCCGCAAGGCCCTCGCACTGGTGCGCCTAGCCGAGCGAGTCGATGCGGGGGTGATCTTTCAGGGCGACACCCAGCAAATGGCGGCGGTGGGCCGTGGCCAACCGATCAAGCTGCTCCAGGACGAGTTGAAGCTGGGGATGCACGTTCCCCGCGCTTCCATTTCGAGACGGCAACTGAGCGAGGAAGACAAAAAGCTCTCGAAGGACTTATCCTCGGGAAAGCCGGAGAAATTCGTGGCTGCTGTCCAGACCATGATGGATCGGGGCATGATCCGCGAAACCGCGCCTGACCTCGCCATCGAAAAAGTGGCTCGGGAAATCGTGGAAGCGCGTGCGCTCGGTAGGGAGGTAGTGGCAGTTTCGTCGGTGCACCGAATCAGCGAAGCTCTCTCCCAGCGGGTGCATAATCTGGAAGTCGAGCGTTCCGGCGGCAACGGTCAAGCCGTGCTCGATGTCCATCTCCGGCGCGATTTACAGCCCGCCGAGTTGCGGTCGTCGCAATTTTATCGGGAAGGCGACATCGTGGAATTCAAGCGGGATGGCAAAGCGACACGGGCGGCTGTGATCGCCGTTCAGCCTGATAGTCTCCTGGTGCGGGATAAAGATTCTTCCCACCCGGTGCCTTTTCGTGAGGTGCGGGGCGTCTTCGACCGGGCGACGATGGAACGTGGCTCGGGTGAAAAGGTTCTCCTCCAAGAAAAGATTAAACAGGGTGAACGTATCTTTGAAAAGGGTTCACGCCAGACCATCGCGGAAATCAAAGACAGGACAGTTTATTTCCGTAGTGGTCTCAAGCTCAGCGTTGACGATGGCAGGGTCAGACAGGGCGATTGCCTGACCGACTACAAGGCGCAAGGGATCAAGGGAGTGGAAGTGCGCGGCATCGAGGACAACCGCTCGGCTGTGGCCATGGCGAACATGGAAGCCTTCCACGTCAAGGGGACGCGCCACGTTCAAAACATGGTGATCCATGTCGAGAATAAGGCTCTTTATCTTGAGGTCATCCAACGCACCGATGAGAAATTTCACGCCCTGCATTTGGAGCGGTTGCCCGCTTCGCCCGTGCGTCCAGAACTTATCGAACCTCCGTCCGTGGATAAGGGAAGATTGCTGCTGGCTGCCCGCGAGTGGGGCAAAGAGTTTGTGGGCCGCGTCAACCTTCAGAAAATGGCAGAGCAGGTTCGCCAGCATCTCTCCCGCGTCGCGGCTCTGCGCGTCCGGCCCGTGGAATCTCCCAAAGAAAATCCCACCGCTAAAGTCAACGTCTCCGAAAAGATTACGCCCTCTGTGGAAGAGATGGCGCAAAAGCTCCGGGAAAAGGTTCGCGAAACCATGACCCAAAAACAAAAAGCTGCGCCTACGGTGAGGACTAAAATCGACTGGACCCCGGTCCAGTCACCTTCTCACCGGCAGGGGCCAAGCATCGGCCTGTAACCCATTTACCTTATGTCTCTCAAACTCCAATCTTCCGAAACAGATTCTTACCAAAGCGATTCCATGACGATTGCCCAGGGGATCACCTTTCATTTGCCCTTGCGCCGCCGGTTCATTCCTTATTCGTGGCTGCTTCACGCCGAAATGAACCGGGCCGAAACCGAACTCCATTTGCAGTACAGCCATTGCGTTGTCACGATCACGGGCACGGAACTTCGCGCCCTGCACGAGGCGATGGAACATTTTCATCTGCATACGGTGCGGGAATGTCCTTCGTCCGGCTCGTCATGGAAATCTGCCACCGTGAGCCGGATCGAGATCGCCGAAAAGGTCTCTGACTAACAAAGCCGGTGTCCGGCCACACTTAAAATGGCTACAAAGTAGCCTGCGACGAAAGGGACTGTTTTCGTGTCAAAACGGGCATGAGATTTGTCGTGTCCGCGAGTGGAAGTGGCCACCTACCCACTTTCCCTCACTTTTTCTCACCACCGCTCCAAAGCACTCTAACGTTGCGGCAAAAATTCCTTCAATATGTAACCACGAGCATTTTCGGGCAGGTCGAAAGCAGAATTCGTCAAAATTTGGCTTAACTCTTCGAGTGCTCTCTAACGGAAGAAAATTAAATCCTTCAATCTTACTATATGAATTCTTTAGCAACCAATCGCACGCTCGGAAATTCCCCGGTTTCCGATGACGTGAAAACCTCATCTCAAGAAACAGATTCGGGGCTATGGACGACAGAGAGGGTCGCCAAATATCTCCATGTCAGTCTCAAGACCGTCTTCAACCTGCGAAAAAAAGGATTGCCCTATGTCCAGTTGGGCGGGGCTGTCCGCTTCATCCCGCAGGAGATCAAAGACTATCTCGTGACGAATCGCGGCCTAACGGCGCACCGTTTACGGCAAGTCGTGCGGAAAGGAGCCGTCGCATGAATGGGCCGTGTCATGCGACGTCCGGTGTCTACCTTAACGATCCTGCGGACACAATCGACCGCCCAGCCAATGAACAACCCTCGGCCTTTGCCATCGCTAGCCATGGGCTGACCCGCATTAAGGAATGGGCTACACGGGGCAAGGCCAAGCAACGGGCTTTGCGCCACGATCTCGTCACCCTGTCTCTCTGCCCTCAAATGCTGCCCTGCAAGCATCCCTCGGCGGCTTGGTGCGCGAGGAAACATGGCGTATCCCGCCAGTGGGCCTCTCGTCTCCAGCAGGACTTTGCCCGTGAATTTGGCGATCATCTCCAATTTCGAGGTCAGCGTTTTCTCAACCAAGCGAATGCGGCTCAGTAGCGACGGGGCCGGGTGCAGTGGGGATCGGGGGCCGCAGCCCGGCCCGGTTGCGGGCGCATAGCCTCACCACGCCATCTGTCGTGGTGCCGCAGGCACGGCGGCGCTTTTATGCCCTTTCTAATACTGCTTAGCGGAGCAACTGACAGGCTGTATTTTTTAGCATGGCCTGGCATTGTAAATTTTTCCCGCTTTAGGCCTAGCAGTACACGGGCAAGGTCTTCCTGAGCAAACGAGGTTCCCCACATAATAAACGAGCGTGTGTTCTTTAGGAAAGACCAAGGCGCGGTCACTACCTCCGCAAGCGTATGCTCTACTACAGTGATGGGTTCTCCTCCTCGTCCTTCCGTTAGGTCCCCTGCTTCTATTAGCTGCAATTGATATACAACTGACAGGACTTCTATTACATGAGTGAGATTCTGATAAAAGTTTATGTATGTATCCGTAGTCACTATCGAGGAAGACTGGATCGTACTGGTTAACTGATGTTTCGATAGTGTTATATTTCTCTGGATTACGATCAGCTAATAGAGTCCAATTGGCTCGCTGTTCACTGAAATAAGTAAAATGGAGGTTCCAAATGCGGTCAAAATGATCATGTGTGCCAGCGTTCGGATATAAGGGGCGCGTATAACCTGACATGATTCGAGCTGGAGGAATAACTGGCATGCAATTTCTAAAGCAATTAGATTATTTATTGATTATTATATTATATACCTTAGATATAGTATTCTATCTACCAACGGCCATGTAATAGGCGGTGTTTAAGCGCCCGCAGATGCCCATTTCCAGTAGTAAAACACAGTATTAACGAACGGGATATTATCCGATCAGATCTGACCTGTGCATGCAAATTCGGTTCATCAAAAACAAAACTGTTTTGGCTTTTGAGATTTAATGAGGCAAAAAAACCGCAGTTACGCCATGGGCCATTTCTTAATGGCCGCGTTCCAGACTTTGCTGGGTCTGGGACCGCCAAAGCTGCACCTCTTATCGGCGCAGAAAAGGCGACACGTGCATATTTGCCTCTGAAATTGAACCAACAAATTCGTTTCTTGTCATGATTTCTTGCCATGGTAAATTAATTTGATGGCAATAAACAAATGGGAGAGGATTGGTGAAGGCTTAAGGCGCAATGTCTCTTCACGCGTCATTTATTCGAATATTACCGTCAAGAACGTCCAGATTCGAAAATCCCTCCAGACGACCGACAAGACGGTAGCGCGAAACAGGCTCTCCAAGCTTTGTCACGATCTCGGAGCAGTTTTGACGAAACTGAGCACCGTTAACGGCCACATCCCGACCGGCAGTCCGAGTAGCACAACCGTCTCGTATTACGCGTACAAGCCGATGTTTGATGAAGTTGATGAACTTGCCAGATGCAACGGATTGACCATGAGTTTGTGTGTGGATGATATGAAATTTTCGAAGGCGAAATCGTCTGAGAGTTTTCTTTTCGGGGTATATCAGATCGTGAGAAAATACGGATTAAAGATTCACAAGCGTCATCTCTATATAAGTTATGAATGCCTGACCAAGTCGATCACTTCCTCCCAATCCCGGTCGATGCGCAAGCCGAATCCTTCCAGCGTCTTCACGGTGACGGTTTTTACAATCTCCGGAGGCTGCAAAGACTTCCATGTGATTTTTTCAGAATGCAAGATATGTAAATAGAATGGAAAGATATTTGAAGATATCCATCAGCCGATCCTAAATCTGAATTTGGATTCCACAGCAGTTTTGCGCAAAGGCAAACTCAATTATATAAGAGTTATCCTCGGAAAGATTGAAGCTTCCCGTCTAAGTATGGCTCCCTTCTTCAGTGAACGTGGCCTTTATCTTACGTCTTCACGGAACTCCCCCAGGAACTCGAAGTGATCCAAAAGATTCTTCGTACTTGCCACCCCCTCCTTAGCAACATTATAAAGTGCGATGTATTTGCCCTCCCCGATATTTTTCTCCCCGACTTTCGTGATGGTATAGCGTTCGCCCTTGTTGGTGAAATTTTGCATTAGCAGAAACATCGGCCATCGCTCAGGATCACGAAGCAGGAAGCGAATCTTTCGGCATGATTTGAGTTGATCTCTTCCTGTCGCCTGCGACGACCCGGACAACGGAGTAGTCTGGGCCACCTAAAAGAGACATCCGTCGCTGGGACAGCGATCGCAACCTTTTGATCCAACGCGCGCTAACTTTCAACTATTCAAAACCAAAGCCACAACGCCGCTGACGGCCAGCACGGCGCCGAACACCGTGCGAGGCGTCGGACGGACTCCTTCAAAGGCGAACTCCATGATCATAACCATCAAGGGAGCCGTGGCGACTATCGACAGGACAATCGCACTGGGCGTCGACTTGAGCGCCCACTGATAACAACTCGATCCCAGCACGGCCCCGGTGACGGCAGTGGCCAAAACCCAGGGCCAGCCTTGCTTCCAATCGGGACGAAGTGTGATTTCCTTCGGCTCGTGCCAGCGACAGGTGATCTGACTCAAAATCAAGAGCAGCGTGATGCTCAAGACACCGCCCCATAAACGCTGGTACGCCGCCGTCATGCCGTCCAAGTAGAATCCCGCTTCCTTGGCGCGGTGAAAAGCATCGCGGCTCAAAACCGCCCCCCAGGACTGTCCCACCGCGGCAATAACTCCATAAAGGGTTCCCGCCAAACGGTGACCAGCGGGAATATCCGATTGATGGCTGGGGGCTATGGCGAGGACAACCCCCGCCAAAATGACGGCGGAACCGGCCATTTGTAAAATAGTCATGGCTGTCCCAAGCCAGAGCCTCTCAATAACGGCTGCGAACAACGTGGCCAGACATTGACTGAGAAGTATCGTTAACCCTGCGCCAATCCGCGGGTAGGCTTCAAACAAGGCCCAGCCGCCAAGGCCGAACCCGACGACCCCGCTTAGAAAAAAAAGAAGAACCATGCCGTTGAGACCCTGGCCCCGCGTATGGGCCCAGAGGCCGAGCAAAATCAGGGCGACAATCTGCCGGGCGAGGTTGGCCCGCTGAGAACCAAGATAAAGAGTAGATCGCCGGCCGAATATGCCGGAGATTGCAAAGAGAAAGGAGGTTAGCAGCGCGGCGAACATGCGGGTTCATTTCGGAGAACTTAATTCTGTTTTTGGCTCCTGCCCTTCCGAACAATCGGCAAAGTGGATTTTATTTATTCAACGAAAATACGCGTCGTCTTACACGATCCTGGCCACGAGTGCAGCCGACAGGACCAGACGAAAATGGAAATGGCGGAAAACCACTCTTCCCCTCCACCATAATTTTATTTCGGCTTTAAAACTTGTAGGTAAGCGTTGCTTCCCAATGGAATGGCTCCGACAGGGTAATGAAATCGTTGCCAGTGCCCGCGATAAGACCGCCGCTGGACCAGTTATGCTGGTCCGTGATGTTGAAGAAGTTGACCCGGGCTTCCCAGTTCTTTTGGGTGTAGAAGATGGAGGAGTCGATCTCGTACTGCCAGGGAATCCAAATGGGCTGGACTTCGCTGCAGGGTATGGGATCGGTGATCTGATAATTCATGCTGACCCCGACACCACAGTCCCATTTGTACGCCGCAATGCCGTTGAACATCATGGTGGGGAAGCCGCTTTCGCGATAGTTGCCCGGAGGCGGTGTGATGAAGTTGGGAGACCCAACGCCATTGGTCAGATCCGTGCTTGTTTCGGTTAACTCGCCAAAGGGATCGACTACCGTAGCGAGCATGTAAGACTGGTTCCAACTGATATAGAAGTGCTTGTCGGGCTGATAAGTCTCCACAAGGTCCGAGCCAACAGTCCGAAGCGGGCAAATCTGACCTAAACCAGCTATGGCATAGTGAGTCTGGTAATAGCCGTCCGCCGTCAGGAATAGAGTATGGTCCATAAGATCAAGCTTGGTGCCGCCTTCATAGAGGAAGTTCTGCAAATGGTAGGAGGCGGCGTTAAGAGTATTGGCTCCAAGCGCGTTTTGGGTTATGTAATTAAAGCCGCCGCCAGCCCAAGAACCGGGATAAGATTCCGACCAGTTAAACGTAAGATAATTCGTGATCCAGGGGGCCGGTTTATAGTTGATGCTGACGTTGGCCGAGGGCTCGACCTGAATGGTATTGGCGCTAGCGGGAGCGTCTCCGGGCGGAGGCAGCGGATCGGTTATGTCATCGAAAATGGTGTCGGCGCGCCCGGCGTAGAGCAGCGACCACTGGGGCGTGAATTGGATGTTATGCTGAAAAAAAGCACTCGCCTCCTCGGCTTGTTCAGCTTCTGTACCACCGGTACTGTTAGGATATGAAACGGCGTTGGGATAGTAAGCGCCGGGATTTCCTATCATAGGGCCCCCTCCCGGGATTGGGTAGCTATATCCGTTAGCCTCATAAGCCATACTATTAGCATTCGGAAATGTACCCGTGGTCAGATCAGTTGCAGCCCACTGTGCAAAAAAACCGCCGAAATAGGAGGTAAGATTGACCGATTTAAAGTATAGTCCCGTTATAATATCGTGTTTGAAGTCAAGAGGCGCGCCGATTTGCGAATCGCTCTCCATGCTTTCGGAATCCCCGCTTTTTGGCGTAGGAGCCTCATCCCCAATCGGCGTGTCGAAATCCAGGTGAAATTCGAGACGGTCCTCCACGATATTCGAAGTGTCTAGTTGGGTATAATATTGGGCTTCTTCTTGATTGCGCAAATACTGGTATGCCTCGTAGGTACGATTGACAATCGAGAACCCATCCCCCTCATCCCAGGTTGACGTCAGCTCAGAGTTAAAAAGTTTGGCATAATCGCTATCTTGGGGGGCAACATCGTCCGCCGAATCGCTTATTCGTACCAATACCGGGTCTTCAACAAGACCACCACCACTAGTACCCGTATACGGCATATAAACTCCCGACGTGTATTCGTGATCATCGATCAGAGCCTGGGTTGGGCGATTTATTCCGGTGACTTCATCAAAACGAGTATCTTGGAACTCGCTGTTGAAATCAAGATGGAAATCGTTGTTGGGCTTCCAGGCCAGGGCGAAGAATCCATCCTGTGACTGCGTCTCAACATTATCATAATAACTGCCATCATTGATGCCCTGATAGCTGGCGCGAAAGGCCAGCTCGTTGGGGATGATCGGCGCGCCAAAATCTTCCGTCCAAACGTTTTCACCGTAACTGCCCGCGCTATAGGAGGTCGTGCTGTGCCACTGATCAAAATAAGGCTGTTTGGTCACCCAGTTGACATAGCCGCCGACATTTTCCGTCGGTCCGTAGACCGATGAAGCCGGTCCGGCAACGATTTGAGCTGATTCGATGGCATTAAAGCTGGTGGGCGGACCTCCAGTACGGGTCAGGCTCTGCATCCCGTTGACGAAGGCTTCATCTAACATGCCGCGAGTATTGGGAACGCTATAGGCGCCAAACTGAGGCGTCGTATAGCTGGCTGGAGCGGTTTGGGCCAAATCCTGGATAGAGCTTATGCCATAGTCTTGTATCAGCGTGGGCGTAAGGACGGTCACAGTACGCGGCGTGTCCTGGATCGGTATACTGTTGCCGAAAACCGACGAGACATTCGCAGTAGTCGGCAGCACTGATCCTTCCACCTTGCCCGTTACCACGATGGTGGACATCCTTCCCGTAGGTGCTTGGGAAGGGGGCGGTATGGCTGGGGTGGCGCTGGCATTTGTCGTCGTGGTGGTCGAAGCGCTGTTTGTGCTTGAGGCGGCGGGCGGAGCCGCATTAGTTGATGTCTGCGCCAGGATGGGGGTTGAACAGATGGCGCCAAGGCCGAGGGTGCACGCTAAGGAGAGGTAAGTTTTCATAGTCAATTTCATTCCAAGCTCAGCGATTAGCAACGGATGTGCCAATCTTTGATAAACCAACGATTGAGCACCGCTATTTTTATATAGGAAGTAATGGATAAGTTTATTTCAGAGAAATGGAGGTAAAAATCGGTCGCCGCCTTGGACAATCCGGAAACTCACCGTTTCGTCTGACGCCTTTTCGCTTACTCCTAACTGGTGAGAATGCATTCTTTAACTCAGCTTGTGTAGATTGGGCATCTTTGTCCATTATACTGAACACT
>Ga0206881_10073_pt1 | contig 34873 bp, 29 predicted proteins | sample Alteio_BWOrgCont_3_FD_152867 | JGI IMG/M metagenome (GOLD analysis project Ga0206881, IMG submission 152867) | Enriched cells from forest soil in Barre Woods Harvard Forest LTER site, Petersham, Massachusetts, United States -... | ecosystem: Environmental > Terrestrial > Soil > Temperate forest >...
GGAACACGACCATCCAGAAGAGCCCGAAGCGAAGGGTAGTCCCGAGATAGCTGCGAAGCTCTTCCGCATCATGATCGTGCTGGAAATACAGTCGCTGGAGTGCGCTGTCTATCGATAAGCCCCCGAAAATAATCAGGAACGAAGCGATGATCTCCGCCATGTAAATGATTCCGTAGTCGTGCGGGCGCAAATAATGCGCATAGACCACGATCAGAATGAAGTTAAGAGCGCGAATACCAAAGTTTGCAAACCCGTAGATGGCGAATGCGTGTGCCAGGCGTCCGGCAATTCCATGAATTGATTGAGTCGCTGCTTCTGCCTCAACTGGCGCTACGTTTTGGGATGAAAGATCAGACATTCACAGACTCTGGCGCAGCTTTATGACGCGTCCGTCGCAATCGGATGATCTTTCGGTGCTCACGTCCTAATGATGATGTTGTTACGCCAGCATATCAAGGCTCAATACGGTACCGGCTTCAATGTCATGGCGCACGTGCCTACCCAGCACCTGTGAACGCATGGCAGGCGGAAGACCTGTACCCGGTCGCAGAATATCGAGCAGATCCACGGTCAATACCGCGCCAGCGGGAATGAATCGCGCAGCCACCAGGGATCGGCGAGCTACCGTGGCCGTATTCAGTTCCTCCGCTGCCGGCTGCTTGATCCCATCTCCCAGTGCAGACTCAACATTCCGAATGCCCCTAACCAGTTTCACCAGGTCCAGAGGCTCGAGCGAGGCACTATGGTCCGGTCCTGGCAGTCCCCGGCTGAGCGTGAAATGCTTCTCAATGAGGCACGCACCCAGGGCCGCGGCAGCAAGCGCTATTTCTGTCCCGACAGTATGGTCTGAGAGGCCGACATCAACTCCGAACGCATCCTGCAGCGTGTGCATGGCGCGCAAATTCATACTGGAAGGATCAGCAGGATAAGTGCTGACACACTGCAGAAGAATGACCTGCCGGTTTCCGGTTGCACGAATCGTTTCGATGGCGATAGCCACTTCTTCGAGTGTGGCCATTCCTGTCGAAACGATCAAAGGGCGGCCCTTTCGGGCCAGGTGTTCCAAAAAAAAGAGGTTCGTAATTTCGCCAGACGGAATTTTGAACGCGGGCACAGGTAATTCGGCAAGAAAGTCGGCACTTTCGTAGTCGAAGGGGGTAGACAGAAAGATGATGCCTTTGTAGACACAATAGCGATAGAGATCACGGAAAGCCTCAAAGGGCAATTCCAGCTTTTTGACCATCTCCAACTGAGACTCGTCCGCGGCGGTTGTATGAGTCTGGTAAGTGGCCTTGGGTGCGAAAGGCGAGCACACCTTTTCGGATTTGAATGTCTGAAACTTTACCGCATCACAGCCCGCATCGACAGCGACATCGATCAACTGACGCGCAAATTCGAAGCTTCCATTGTGGTTGACTCCAGCTTCGGCAATGATGAAGCATGGTTCTCTCTTGCCTACGCGGCGTTGCCCAATGGTAATAATTTCGTTCTCTGCGTCGAGAGCCATCGATGGCACTCCTTCGAGATTTGAGGTGCACCGAACTTTCCACTGTTTCAGCAGGTTTCAGCACAGTTGTCCTTGCTCAAACGGCAACGCCACATAGTACACAATTCGAGACTGAGAGGTTAAACTGCGCTCATGCTCACCTGGTTGTCTCGAATCTGCTCAAAACGTTACCGCGGTCATCGAGGTGTAAACGACGAGGAATGCCGATGAGCAAGGCTATTGAGGCAACATGGGATCCGAAATGGGAGGAGATCTTTCGCAGCAGGGGTTGGGGTAAGTATCCGCCAGAACATGTAGTTCGCTTTGTAGCGCGGGCATTCTCCGGCGTGACGGACCGAAGCTCTATTCGATTACTTGAAATTGGTTGTGGACCGGGGGCCAATATCTGGTTCATGGCTCGGGAAGGTTATTCGGTTTGCGGAATCGATGGATCAGCTACAGCAATTGCTCGGGCGAGGCAGCGATTGACGGACGAAGGCTTGATGGCTGATCTCCAGATTGGAGATTATGCGCAGCTCCCCTGGCCGGATTCGACCTTCGACGGGGCCATCGAGAATGTCAGTTTGTATTGCAATCCGTCAGCAGCGATTGAGCGGGCGCTCAATGAGGTTCATCGGGTTCTACGGCCAGGCGGGCCCTTTCTTTCGTCTTTTTTTAGCGATCGAACATGGGGCTACGGCACAGGGAATATGATCGAACGCGACGGGTTCGTAAATCTGCGCGAGGGACCGCTGGCAGGGGCTGGCTTTTGCCTCTTTCTGAATCGAGGGAGAGTATCTCAAATGTTTCATGCTTTTACGGATCTGGCCGTGGAGCGAGTCTCCTGGACGTTGAATAACGAGGAGCACTTGGTAGAACAGATTGTTATCACCTGCCGCAAGGAGGCCTCCGACAACAGGACAAGAACATGAGCATTCGACCAGTGCTCGCTGTGATTCCCGCTCGCGGTGGCTCGAAGGGCATGCCAGGAAAGAATATTCGCCTCCTTGCGGGACTGCCGTTAATCTGCCATTCCATTCGGCTCTCAAAGCTGTGCGCAGAAATTGCGAAATGCATCGTTTCAACAGATAACGAAGAGATTGCTGCGGTTGCTCGCGAGTGTGGCGCTGAAGTTCCTTTTTTGCGGCCCACATCGCTCGCCAAAGACGATACACCCATGTGGCCGGTCCTCCAGCACGCACTGACGGCGATGGAATCGCAGGATCGCTATCGATATGGCAGCGTTCTATTGCTTTCCCCCACTAGTCCGGCACGTCTGCCCGAAGATGTTTCCATGGCGATGCAGTTGCTTGAGCAGGATAGTCACGCGGTGGGCGTGGTTGCCGCATCCAACCCGCCGTTCAACCCGCGATGGGCCTGCATCGACATTTCGAAGGACAGCTATATGCGCCAGAGCTTTCCCGACGGCAATGTTTATACAAGACGGCAGGACGTTCCGCCGGTTTACCGTATCAATGGCGCCCTCTATTTATGGCGGCGCGACCACGTCGCGGATTCGGAAGCTCCACGTTATTTCGAAATGCCGCACCGGATGCTGGAGATCCCCGAGAGCCGAGCTATCGACATCGATAGGCCGAGCGATTTTCGTATTGCTGAGCTGATGTTGCGTGATGGGATGATTCATTTTCCGTGGCTGTGAACCTGCAAACTGTTATCTCCGCCATGATTCGAATAACCTCCACCACATCAGCTTCTCCCATTCGTAGAACCATGTCTTCGTCCACTCTCTATGCCGCCACCATAGCTCACCAAATATGGCTGTATCATTCACGGCAGCAGCGGACCATCGGTATTGAGGGAGACGAGAGCGCAGAATCGAGAGTGCGCGCCTGGTGTGGAAGTCATTGGTGACCAGTAATGCCGATTGCGGTGCAGGATTCATCTGCGCGAGGCAAATGCGGATATTCGAGGCTTCTTGAACAGTTGAATCGTTCGTAATCGCGCAGATTCTGATCCGCGATTTTTCGTCACCGGCCGATTGCGATACAAAGTCTGCCGCGTGTTGCGCGTATGTGCGCCCATAGATTTGATCCGCCGATGCATCCACAACCATCTGCTGACCGTAACCTTCGCGAAGCAGCTCAAGTGCATGCCAGTATCTCAGATCGTTGTGATCCCCGGCCAGCACGACGATAACGTCCGACCGCTCCGGATGATTCACGACGAGGTAGTTGCCCGAGTGCCGAACGGCGAACAGGCCGAGAAAGATAACAATGGCAGCAATAAAAAGCCTGACAGACGTATGTCTCAACACGCTATACCCAACCTTGACGCACTGCACAACCCTTGGAGAAATCGCTTTCTAACATAATTGAAAACACGAATACCACAATTGAACACGAATGCATGAGTGGCGCCATGAACGTATCGCATCCGGTGCTATACTCGCGGCAAAGTGAAAGTCGGTTGAACTCAGGTCGTGAGCCGGAGACGCTTCTATGCCAGCTAATCCGTCCCATGAACTGCCACTCATCGTGAAGTCAAGGGCAGTTCGTGAGTTGATGAGCCTCATGGATCGTTGTGCCTTGGGCATAACTTTGGTCGTTGACGAATATGGGCGACTCGAAGCGACGGTCACAGATGGCGACGTAAGGCGGGCAATCCTCCTGGGAATTGAATTGGATCAACCGGTCAGCGATCTTCTTGCCGCCCGCACAGACAATGGGCGCGACGGGCGCCCGGTAACGGCTCCATCAGGCACTCCGCCCGAAGAGCTCTGCCAAATGATGGCCGAGTATCGTATCCGGCAGATTCCACTGCTGGACGCTGAAGAGCGCGTCGTGGACATCGCCTTAGATTCAGATTATCTGACGGCTTCCGCTTTGCCACTGGACGGCTTCATTATGGCTGGCGGCTTCGGTAAGCGTTTGATGCCGCTCACAGAAAATTGCCCAAAGCCGATGCTGCCGGTGAGTGGCAGACCAATCCTCGAACACCTCGTTCGCAAACTCAGCGCTGCCGGAATTCAACATGTAAGCATCTCGACGCACTATCTGGCGGAAAGCATCGTCGAGCACTTTCATGATGGAAAGGATTTTGGCGTGCACATCGAATATGTGGCTGAAGACCGGCCCATGGGCACTGCCGGAGCGCTCGCCAGGGCTTCTGTGGGCGATCTGCCTTTGCTGGTCATCAACGGAGATATTTTGACCTCCATTGATTTTCGGGCAATGCTCGAGTTTCATCGCGAGCATTCGGCTGATATGACAGTCGCTGTCCAACAGTATGAAGTGCAAATCCCGTATGGCGTAATCAGCACCGAAGGAATTGACGCCGTTCGTATTGTCGAGAAGCCGTCCATCCGCCATTTTGTCAGTGCGGGCATCTACCTGATTCAGCCGGGGGTCTGCCAGATGGTTCCACCGAACCGCGAATGCGACATGCCTGATCTGATTACCGGCCTGATCGACGCACACAAGCGCGTGATCTGCTTTCCGATACGCGAATACTGGCTCGATGTTGGCCATATGGAACAATACGAGCGCGCATCCACGGATGCTGCGAGCGGCGTGATTTAAGACAGGAGATGACACCAAGACTTTGAGCAATCCGTACACATGGAAGAACCGTCGGGTCCTCGTTACCGGGGCGGGCGGTTTTATTGGAAGCCATCTCGCGGAGCGGACAGCTCAACTGGGCGCACGAACTCGCTGCTATCTTCGCTACACATCGCAAGGCTCTCTGGGTTGGCTGTCGGCTTCGCCTTTTCGTTCTGAGTTGGAGATCATCCATGGCGACATCCGCGACCCTGAAAGCGTCCTTCAAGCTGCCAAAGATGTGGATGTGATCTTCCATCTTGCGGCACTGGTCGGCATTCCGTATTCGTACCACTCGCCAAGATCGTATCTTCAAACCAATATTGAGGGCACCTTAAATGTTCTGGAGGCTGCCCGGCGGCACAGCACGGAACGGCTCGTCTGTACATCCACAAGCGAAGTGTACGGTTCAGCGCTGTACGTGCCAATTGATGAGAATCACTTGCTGCAGGGCCAGTCACCGTATTCTGCAACAAAGATAGCCGCCGATAAAATCGCGGAATCGTATCATCGCTCTTTCGGTTTGCCGGTTTCGATCGCCCGGCCCTTTAACACCTTCGGCCCGCGGCAGTCATCCCGCGCTGTGATTCCGACGATTATTACGCAGGCCCTTGCGCAGTCATCTGTGAAGTTGGGGAATCTGCATACAACTCGCGATTTCAACTTTGTTTCGGATACGGTTGAAGGCTTCATCGCAATTGCCGAAGCTCCCGCAGCGACTGGGAAGACGCTGAATATTGGCAGCGGCGCCGAGACATCTATTCGCGAATTGACGGAAGCGATCTTCGACCTGATCGGAACAAAATGCTCCGTGGATGTTGAAGAGCAAAGATTACGTCCGGAAGCAAGTGAGGTAGATCGTCTTTGCGCAGATAGCTCTCTACTAAGGCAACTTACGTCATGGGAGCCAAAGGTTCCATTACGTGAAGGATTGGCACAGACTGTTGAATGGATCAGCCAGAACCTCCAAACATACTCCATCGGAAGTTACGCGATTTGACAAAGTTCTCCGGTCAATGGATCGCGGTGTGACATGAAGACGATCGTGTCATTAGCCAAGCACCTGCCCCATCCGCTTCTGTGCCGGTTGTATCACCACACACGTCTCCGCGAGGAAGCCGGTCGAGCGGCAAAAGCCGCCGCCCTTGCCCGGTTGCCGCTTCTGGAAAGGCTCGATTTGTCGAGTTGGAAGACGAGCGATACGCTGTTTGTCCTCGGCAGCGCATCCTCTATCAACGAGATCTCCGATGAACGATGGCAGATCATAGGAAAACACGATAGCGTTGGCATCAATTTCTGGCCTGCGCATCCATTCATTCCGCGCTTCTTTCATTTTGAAAATATTGACTTCGACGTCCAGCCTGTTATGTATGACGCGCTTCAAAAACTTCTTGAACGCCGATCGGAAGACTACGCAAAGACTCTGAAGATCATCACCGAAGTAAACTCGACCGGACAGCGGCAAACGATATTCGATCTCCCGGAAGGCATGAAGAAGAATCTCTACGTAGGCTTCTCAATGCCAGTCGTTGCACGCAATGAGGAAGAGCTCCGCTACGGCATTCAGTATTTTCGCTCGATCGGTGCCTTTTCGCCTCATGCCAGGTTTGCATGGCTCTTCAAATATGGCGGCTCAGTCATCGCGATGATGACTCTTGGGGTTCTCATGAGTTATAAGCGCATCGTTCTTTGCGGGGTGGACCTGAATAAGCAGGACTACTTCTATCAAGACCCGGAGCGTTATCCCAAATGCGCTGGCTGGGAATTCGTGCCCAGAAACGAGGCGCACCTGACGACCCGTCGCCTGCCCTGGCTTGTTCCTGCTCAGTCGGCTGTGCACATATTCAAGGAATTGGTGCTCGATCCAGAGAGCATTGAGTTGTTTGTAGAAAGCCCCGTTTCCACGTTGTATCCGCGGGTGCCGCTGGCTTCTCCCTCGCTTTTCGAAGAGCTTGCGCATCAGGCTGCTCCATCGCGCTGCTGACACCTCTTCCGGCAAAATGCAATATTGGTATACTTTTTCCGGCTACCGGGGGTCAGTATTTGAGCGGCATCTTTAAGACCACTCGTTGTGTGAACATTGCATCTCACCCGACTCTGCAAATTTGTTTGCACATAGGCTTCACTGCCGCCTTGCTATTCTTGTTCTCCCTTCAGGGCATCGCTCAAACGACGAACAACCCACAGACGCCATCGCCGAACGGCGTATCGACGTTTCCGTCTCCGGCATTTTCTGCGGCGGCTCCAAATCCGACAGCATCCCCTGGACCAATGGCAGTACCCGCGGCTGATCAATCGCATTACTTCATTTCTCCCGGAGACGTCCTGGATATTTCCGTCTTCGGCGCGCCTGACCTCTCGCAAAAGGCGGCCGTGAACAGCAGTGGCAACATCTATATGCCCCTGATCAACAACGTGCACGTTGCAGGCATGCACGTTGAGGACGCACAGGCAGCTGTTGAACAGGCGTATTTCAAAAATGGTGTGCTGAAATCTCCGCACGTCAGCATCGTCATGACAAGCTTTTCCAGCGGAGTCGTCCTGATGGGGGAAGTGGGCCGGACGGGTATTTACCCGATTGTGGGGTCGGGAACGCTGTTCGACATACTTGCGGAAGCGGGTGGTCCGACAGCCAATGCCGGACAGGTTGTAACCATCACTCACAAAGGCGGCACCGATCCGCGAACCGTTTTCTTGACGAACGATCCTGTGAAATCGTTAGAGGCGAACGTTCCTGTCCAGCAGGGCGACACAATCATCGTCTCCAGGGCCGGCGTGATCTATGTCGTAGGCGAGGTGCTTGCTCCCAATGGGTTTTTAATGGATGAAAAGGGCCAATATACCGTCATGAAGGCGGTTGCCATGGCGCACGGACTCGCAAAGTTCGCGAAGCCTTCGAAAGCCAGGATCGTACGCCGTGAGCCCGGGGGCGAACAGGAGATTCCGATTGCGCTCGACAAGATCCTTATCTCGAAGGCGCCTGACGTCCCAATGCAATCAAACGATATTCTCTTTATCCCGTCGAGCAAAGGGAAGCAAGCTGCCTCTAGGACCGTGGATGTAGCCGTTGCCCTCGCTTCCGGCTTCGCTTTTTATGGCTTCTATCACTAAGTGAGTCTTTGCAATCATCTGGTAGCGCACGCCAGGACCTTCTCTACGGCATCGGCCGTATCCCCCATGTCGCGATCACTTAGCGTCGGATGTACAAGAAACATCAGGGAGGCTTCGCCCAGTTCTCTGGCAACAGGAAGTCTGCTGGCCGGTCGAAGCTCTGCGGGAAAAGCCCGCTCCAGATAAATCTCGCTGCAACTCCCAACAAAGCAGGGCACGCCTTCCGCATTGATGGCATCAATAATGCGTTGCCGGCCCCAGTCTTCCCGCAGGCGTTCTGGTCGCACAAAGACGTAGTACTTATAGAAAGAATGCATCGAGTGATCAGGTGGTATCGTCACGCGCAATACCGGGATTCGAGAGAAGCGCTCAGTCAATAAACCGGCCAATTCCCGTCTTCGATGAACCATCTGAGGAAGTTTCCTGAGCAGTACGCGGCCTATGGCACTCTGCATCTCAGTCAGTCGCCAGTTTGTACCAGGGCTCTCATGTAGCCATCGATATCCAGGCGGATGATGTCGCTGATAAACCGCTTCATAACTTTTTCCATGATCCTTGAATGCCCATGCGCGAGACCAGAGTTCAGGATCATTCGTGGTCAGCATGCCCCCTTCACCGCCAGTGGTCATGATTTTGTCCTGGCAGAACGAGAACGCATTCGCTTCGCCCATTGAGCCCACTGGGCGTCCCTTGTATGTAGCTCCATGCGCTTGCGCACAATCCTCGACGACTTTTAACTGACGTTCGCGGGCAAGCTCGAGAATCGGGTCCATATCGCACGGCCAGCCTGCGAAATGCACAGTAACAATGGCGCGAGTATGCGCGCTGAGAACAGCCCGGATCGTATCCGCCGTGATATTTTGCGAATTCCGATCGATATCGGCCATCACGGGCGTTGCTCCGCGCATCAAGGCGCAACTGGCCGATGCAATGAACGTGCGGCAGGGAACGATCACCTCATCCCCAGGACTTATTCCGAGAGCCTGCAGCGCCAGTTCCAGGGCAACTGTTCCATTCGCCAGCGCAATCGAATGCTTACAGCCTGTAAAGGCAGCAAACTCTGTCTCAAATTGTTTACCCTCGTCTCCAGTCCAGTAGTTGACTCTTCCTGACTTCAGAACCCGCGTGGCCGCTGCTATTTCTTCCGCCGAAAAAGATGGCCACGGAGCAAATGGATGTTCGCGAAGTGGCCTGCCACCGTCGATTGCCAGCTGAGTTTGAGTAGAGATATTCATCTGATTAGATTCGACGTGCTAATTCTTTGAGAGTATGAGCGGGAGTGCCGACCGCGACGACCCATTCATCAATATCACTCACCACCGTCGCACCGGCTCCAACGATCGAACCCATGCCGATTTCTAGATTGGGAATAACCGTAGATCCAATGCCAAGCCAGGAAAAATTGCCGACGTGTACATGTCCGCCGATTGCAACCTTGGGCGACAGATGCGCGAAATCTCCGACATGGCAATCATGTTCAACAATCGCACCTGTATTTATGATCACCCCCTGTTCGATGATGACATCGGGATTAACGACAGCATGTGCCATAATCACAACGCCCAAAGCTATCTTTGCTGAGGGTGCAATTGTCGCCGACGGATGCACGGCGGTCAGCAGTCGAACTCCAATGGCGGCACAGCGCTCTGCGATGGCGCTGCGATCAAAATTGTCGCCAACGCCGAGCGCCACAGCAACCGGCCCACGGCCAGCCTGTTCAGCAAGCCACTTTCCATCGCCTAAAATCTTTAGACCCGATATTTCTCCGAATTTAAGCGGATCATCATCGACAAAGCCTTTGACCTTCATGCCGCAGGCACGAAGAATATCGGCGACCACCTTTCCGTGTCCGCTTGCTCCGTAGACAATCACTGAACCTTCGCTTGCCGGTGCTTTCACCTCCGCTCAGCTCCGAACTTCTCCATGGTTGCATGGCCTTCCTGATTGATTCCTTCTCTTCTAAAGACCTTTTCAGTGGTCGTCCAAAGAATCCGAAGATCAAGCCAAAAGCTCCAGTGAGCGACGTACCACACGTCCCACATGAACTTTTGTTCCCACGAGATTGCGTTGCGTCCCTTTACCTGTGCCAGGCCTGTGATCCCTGGCTTCATATGATGCCGTTTCGCTTGCTCGCCAGTGTAATGAGCGAGATATTCCATCAGCAAGGGTCGGGGTCCCACAAGGCTCATCTCACCCTTCAACACGTTCCAGAGCTGTGGAAGCTCGTCGAGGCTGAAGCGTCGCAATGTACTTCCCACTCTGGTGAGGCGTGTCGCGTCGGTGGACGGGTCGATCGTCAAAGATTGGCTTGCGACCATCGTCCGAAACTTGAAGAGCGTAAATGGGCGCTCATTAAGGCCGGGCCGTGCCTGGCGAAAGAGTATCGGCTTACCCATCGTCAGTCGAATCGTAAGAGCCACCGCGAGCATGACAGGCCACAAAACTGCGAGAGCAATCAAGGCAACGGTGAAGTCGAAAATTCGCTTACAAGCCGCCCCTATTGAATGCATCGCACCGCCTCTCCTCGGCGGGCAGCTGGAAGTGGATAGCCACGCTCTTGAAGCATTGCTCCATAAAGCGAAACCAATCCTTCCCACACTGTCTCATTCCGAAAATCCCGAAGAATGCGTTCTCTCCCCAGTCGCCCCATGGAGTGCATTTTGATCGGGTCCGATAAGAGCGACAACACTCCCTCAGCTAATTTGCCAGCATCTCCAACTGGCACAAGCAATCCGGTAATGCCATTATCGATCGCGTCCACGGCGCCAGTAGCAAATGTGGTGACAACAGGAACCTCCGCCGCTTGTGCTTCGAGAACGGTGACGGGGAAACCTTCGCGATAGGTAGGCAGTACAAAAACATTCATGGCGAGGTAATACAGTTCAAGCTGGGACGTGAACCGCATGCAACGAATCCCCGGATCCGACTCGATAACATTTCTTGTGTTTTTAGGAACAGGGTCGCCTGCTTCATAATCTCCCACCAGCAGCAGAGCAGTCTCCGGAAACTGCTTGCGGATCAGTTGAAATGCTTCAACTAATTCTGGAAGCCCCTTATCCCGCGTAAATCTTCCGGCAAAGCCGATTACAGGCTGGTCTGGGCGAATCTCTGACTCCTGGCGCAGGGCTGCTGCCAGTGCGTTCTTTTCCGGGGTTGGCTCGAACCGGCTCGGATCCACACCATTACTGCTTCCCGCTCCGAACAAAACGGTCTTAGACCTTGCTACAAGCCCGAGGGCAATCGCCCGCTCGCGAAGACTAGCACTCACACAAACAACGCGATTCGCACTGAAGCAGGCCACTCTTTCTGTGATCGTTAAGATCATCCTCTTCACGCCTTTTGCAGTCTCCAGGCGCAGTCCTCGAAGGGTATATACGCGACAGGGCACGCGAGTCAGCCAGGCGGCAAGCCCTACCAATAGCCCGGCTTTTGGAGTGCCGCTGTTGCATATGACCGGCTTGATTCGGCGGAGAAGCCGCAGGATTTCAAACAAAGATCGCAAATCGGATAAGGGCGAGATATCTCGCCTCATCGCTACTCCGAAGACGGGATATCCCTCCCGTCTTCCGATCTCCTCCAACTCTTCGCCGGGACTGGACAACAGGGCAGGATCGAAGCCAGCCGCCTTCAAATAAGCTAACTGCCCGCGCATCAGAACGGTGCTCATCGAATCGGTCACGGCATGCAGAACATTGATGCGTTGACTGCTCATGCGCTTCCCATAGTTAAATTTGCGATACCTTCGGCATGGCTAGACGACTGATCGGATTTGCGGCGGCTTTCATCCTGCCATGCCTGGAACATCAAGACGTCCCACAGATGGTATTCCCAATTTGTTTTCCCTGTGAGGTGTTCGCGCCAGATCTTCTGGATCGGAGCGGAATTGAAATATCCATCCTGCCGGAGACGGCTTTCTGCGAGCAGCGATTCGGCCCAGTCCCGAAGCGGCCCGCGCAGCCAGGTTGCCAGAGGTACGCCGAAGCCCGATTTTGGACGATCCACCGTTTCGCGCGGCACGTAACGGTAAAGAACCTGCCGTAGAATCCACTTGCCCTGCCGATGACGGATCCGCATGGACAGCGGCAATCTCCACGCAAATTCTGCCACACGATGATCTAACAGCGGAACTCGGCCCTCGAGACCCACCACCATCGTAGCCCGGTCAAGCTTTACCAGGATATCGTCAGGCAGATAACTCACTGTGTCCAGATACATCATGTCCTCGGCAGCGTGTCCAAGGCGTTGATGATGCTTTCCAGGCAAGAGTGTTGGGGACCCGAAAACTTGCAGAAGAATCTCCGCCGGATCCAACCAGTGAGATACCAGCCTCTCGTAGAGAGCATGCACGTCCTGACTTTCCAGTAAACCTGCCAGCTTGTGAAGTTTGTATCCCGGCATCCGCATCTGCAACCGCACGGGAGTTGCCGGATTGCAGACTCGAAAGAGAAAGTCCCAACCATCCGGTGGCATTGTCCTGATGCCCGAGGCTCCAAATTTGCGGAGAATGAGCGGCAAATGATCGATGCGGCGATTAAGCGTGTCAGCCCATACATGTCGGTTGTATCCGCCAAAGAGTTCGTCACCGCCATCACCTGAGAGGCTCACGGTCACGTGTTCCCGCGCGAGTTGGGAAACCAGAATCGTCGGAATCTGTGAACAATCCGCAAATGGCTCGTCGTAGATTCGTGGCAGCGATGGGACCACGGCCATAGCGTCGTCAGAGCTCACATAGAGCTCCGTGTGCTCCGTACCCAGATGGCGAGCCACCTTCGAAGCCTCCTGGGCTTCGTCAAACTCCCTGTCATGATTTCCTATCGAGAATGTCCTTACGCGAGCCGGGCTTTGTGCTTGCATCAATGACACCACAGTGGACGAGTCGATCCCCCCGGAAAGAAAAGCACCAAGAGGGACATCTGACCGCATTCGGATGCGAACAGCATCTCGCAGCAGCCCATCGAGTTGCTCTATTGCTTCCTGCTCGCTGCCTACGAAGGAATCGGAGACCGCCTCGTTGACAACTTCACTTAGTGACCAATACGGGTGCGGACTCGAGTCAAAATCTGTAGCAGAGACCTTTAAAAGAGTTGCAGGAGGAAGCTTGCTGGTATTGCGATAGATCGAATATGGCGTCGGGATGCAGCTGTGACGAAGAAAAAGGGCCACCGCGCCTGGATCCACTTCTTTCGAGAAGTTAGGGTGAGCACACAGAGCCTTCAACTCGGAACCGAAGACAAATCGGCCGCCGATTCTGGAATAGTAGAGCGGCTTCTCTCCAAAGCGATCGCGCCCGAGAGTCAAGGTCCGTTTTTCGCGATCCCATACCGCAAAAGCGAACATTCCATTGAAGCGGACTACCGATTGCTCGATGCCCCATATCTCGAACGCCGAGAGCATTACCTCCGTATCTGAGCTTCCCAGGAAGGTATAGGCTTGCTCTCCCTGCGATAACTCCTCTCGGAGATCCTCGTAGTTATATATCTCGCCATTGAAGACGAGGATGTAACGGCCGCTGGACGATTTCATCGGTTGATGTCCCGCTGCCGAAAGATCCAGGATGGCCAGCCGTCTCATGCTAAGGGCGATGCCGGCGTCCGCATCCACCCAGACGCCCGCATCATTAGGCCCCCGATGACGCAGTGTCTCGGCCATCCGCATCGCGACGCTTCGTAACTCACTGGCCGAGTTCGCACAACTCAGATCAAGAAAGCCGCTGATGCCGCACATGTCGGTTCAACTCCTAAGCTTCGCGCTCCTGTCGGCAGATCGAGACAAGTCGACAAAAGACGCCAGCCGCGCACTTCCTGACAATCTGGGAGCTTCTCGAACCAAGGGCTTTTGCTTCGCACAAATGAGCATGAGTACAAGAGGCGTGACCATGATGCGCTGACGCACCAGAATGCCAAAGTTACTGATCGCACCTCCAAATGTGATCAGGAAGGCCACGGAGTACATCAGAAGGAAGCCTACATACGGGTCTCGCCAATGCCGCAGCGTCGATCTTATCTCGCGCCGCCGATACCAGCAAAGAAGCATCCAGCCAACCGACTCAGCGGCAGCCGCAAGGGCCACCACACTGTGCATCTCCCATGGAAAAGGCCGAAACAGCAGGAAAGGGGACTCAGCGATGCGAACCGGCAGAGAGGTTCCTATATTGAACGCAGATCCGCCGATTTGGCTATTTTTGGTAATCGTGTTCGCCTCCTGGACGGCGCTTGTCGAATCGTCAGTATTCAGATTTGAATACAGGAAGCTTTGCGCCTGGCTTATGAGAAAGTACGTACCGCCTAACAGCACAGGAACGAGAATGATTCTTGCTGCTCTACTAGCGCCACCGGCTCTTGGCCTGCCCACAGCATAAGGAAATGTCATCGCTATGGCGAGCATGGCGGCCACATGCGCCCGTATCAATAGGGCGCCGGCAAGCCCAATTGCGCAGGCGACCACAGCTCCCGGGGTCGGCCGTTGCGTTAACCTGGCGAATCCAAAAGCGGTCAACGCGATAAAATACTGGATCAGGGAATCTTTTCCCACAAAGCTGGACCAGAACAAAAGTGATGGTAATAGAACAACTAAAAGCCCGAAGAGCCATCGATCACCCTCCGGGAACGCGATCGTGAACGCGCGGTAGAACAAGTACCCTCCAGCGAGTGAAACCAGCGCAGAGCCGATAAAGAGGGTTGGGAGGGCGTCACCGATTAGAAGCGTTACAATTCCGCAAATGTTATTGATCAGATTTGTGCTCCAATAAGGCGGCTGAAACGCGGTCCAGCCTGCAAGTTGAAATTTCTCCGCAAGCTGCAACCCCACCGTCCAATAATGGAATGCGTCCACAGTCCCGCCGTATACAAAAAAGCCCACCCAAAGAAAAAGGCTGGAAGCGGCCATATGTGCCACCAAGCCAGCCATCAATAGCCGCCGAAGATACGGATCGCTCTGAGTAAAATGCGCCACAGCTACAACGCCAGCAAGTGCCAATATGGGGACGCAGACAAGGGAGGAAGTGGCGGAATAGTCCTGGGGACTCGTGAAAAAAAGAGCTGCCAGCCAGAAAGGAGACGTGATGATCGAAACGACCGCAACCAATCTGACAACCAGCACATATCGAGTGATATTTCGCGGAACTATTGCCTGCATCCGGTCATAGATGACTCTGGTGGCGGGAACGCCCATTTGCCCTCTACCAAATATCTAACGCTGGCGCCAAATCGATCTAAGTCTAGCATGGCGGATGATGTATCTTGGACAAGCTGATAGCTCACCCTTTGTAGCGTCATTCCTAAGGCAGGATCATGCGCGTACTCCACGTCATTGATTCTCTGAATTGAGGCAGAACCGAAGTCATGTTGACGGCAATCGCGCGGCGCAGTCCGCCATACGCATGGAGGGGGCCTGATCATCAGGCACGCCGAATGTCGGCTCTACGGGGTTTCCTTGAGGGCTATGGATGCCTGTTTAAGGCACGCATCAGACGAACCGAAGCACGGAATAAACGCCGAGCGTCTGCGCGGGTGTGAAATTGACGCCCGACTCAGTACCTAAGCCAAGCTCCTGTATACCTCCTCAAGAACTCTCGAGACCTTTACAAAAGTGAAATCCTTAACTCTTTCTATTCCATATTGTACCAATCTCTCGCATTCTCCATTCGATGTTATTACTCCATCGATTGCAGCAGCAATTGAATCGGGCTCATCGTGTTTGAAATAGGCTCCCCTACCTTGAGTGATTTCTTTAAACACTGCAATATCGCTGAGTACCATGGGGCACCTCGCTAGCATCGCTTCCAGTATAGGAATACCGAATCCTTCATAGGATGAAGGAAATACAAAGAGCCGGCAAAGCCTGTACATGCAGGAGACCTCAAAATCAGACAAGCCGTTCAGTATTGTTATGTCTAGAGCCACACCTAATGAATGTATATGCCGTTGTACAGCGGGTAAGTCACCGTGATCATTCCCCACGATAACTAGATGAACATCTCGTCTACTTTCACGGAGCCGCGCTATCGCGGTCACGAGGTTTCTGTAATTCTTTCTCGGTTCTAAATGACCAACGGAAAGGACAAAATCATTTGGAAGATTATAAGAGTGGCGAACCGTCGACAGGTCAGCGGAAGATATCACCTGGACGCAGTCTATGTCCACACCGTTGTGTACTACAGAAATGGGCACGGTGGGATACAATGCTAGTATTTCATCTCGCATTGAGAAAGAAACAGTAATTATTAGATCGCACTTTGCAACTGCTCTGTCTAAGACAAGCCGAGAAATGTATCCTTCCAAAGAACTACGAGGATGACTAATATATCTGATATCTTGAATCGTGAGAAGAGTTCGGCTTTTCGGTGAGCTAATCAGAGGCAAGTTGAATGCTTCAAATACATCGCAACGTTCGCGCCGCAAAATGTTGGGCCAAAATGAAAGACCGCGAAGAAGTTTGCGAGTGCGCCGCCGGCTCGAAAAGGGCGTCGGTCTGAAGGATAAGTTCTCATAGTTGTCGAACCAAGCGCTTATGTTGCAATCATGTGGCTCGAAGACGACAAACTCAGTATTCCTGAGACGCTTGAATAGCTCTCGGTAAACCCCTTTGAATCGTTGCGTGGCGCCAGTTGGTCGATCATCATAGCAAGTTGCATTGATCCCTATTTTCACTATTCGTCACCAATTGCGAAATAGTTGGTAATTCTTCATCCAGCTTACCCTTATTGCCTATGTGCTTCTGCGAGGCAGCGATTGACACTTCTCAACATTACAACAGCAGTTGTCTCGACACTGAAGCGCTTCGAACGACGCCCCGGGTTCACGCTAATCTCCCCAAAGTTTCTGACGATGACCGCGAATTCTTACTTCTGTATCCTTCACTGAAGCCTGGCGTCTTCGAGAGAAGGGTCGATTACTCATGTTGCGCGTTGCACCTTGAACCCCATGCCCTTCCAACTTCACCTTATGCTACTCTATCGTTCCGCGATGGTAGTCGGCCTGCTTGTTGTGGCGGCCGATGTACCTGGCCTTGCGGGGGAGCGGGGATTTCTTTTCTTCAGAGGGAGATAGGGCTTTGGCACAACATCTGAATGCTTTGATTAAGTCGCCGAAGAGGAAACGCGAGATGGGCTGTGTCAATCTTCAAAAGACGCGCCAGTTCAGCATTGAAATATAGTTGACTGTTGCATGCGGGGGCGCGGATCCGTGTCACAGGACATTCATGCGCGATGAACAACGTTGATCCACGGGTGGTCGAGGGATTTGGAGAAGAATGGAGTAAATTCAAATGCTCTCAACTTGAGGACCCCGATCTGAAGGCCCTCTTTGAGGCGTATTTCTCGATCTTTCCCTGGCACAAACTGCCGCCCGGCGCTGAGGGCTTCGACCTTGGATGCGGTACTGGCCGCTGGGCCCACTTTGTCGCCCAAAAAGTTGGGTCTCTTCACTGCATTGACGCAAGTGCCGAGGCATTAGATATTGCCCGTCAGAATCTCCAGATGCATTCTAACTGCAGTTTCCACTGCGCCTCTGTCGATGCGATACCTCTTGCAGATGGTTCTGCGGATTTTGGCTATTCCCTGGGCGTGCTTCACCATGTGCCAGATACCCAGCAGGGAATCATGGACTGTGCTCGCAAACTGAAGCCGGGAGCACCGTTGCTGCTCTACCTGTATTACGCCTTCGACAATCGACCCGCGTGGTTTCGTACCATCTGGCGGTTCTCTGATCTGATCCGCCGATTTATCAGCGTCCTGCCATTCGCTCTCCGATCTCCTCTCTCCGACCTCACCGCAGCGCTCGTCTATTGGCCCCTCGCACGCGTCTCAAAGCTGCTCGAGGAAGCAGGAGTAAACGTAACCCATTTCCCGCTGTCCTCCTATCGAAACCGTAGCTTTTATTCCATGCGTACTGACGCTTTGGATCGTTTTGGCACCCGGGTCGAGAAGCGCTTCACGCGCAAACAAATAACCTCCATGATGAAAGCCGCTGGCTTCGAGCGAATTGCGTTTAGCGATTCGCCGTGGTGGTGTGCAGTTGGGTACCGGAGGCCAGAGTCAGATTGTTGAGGCGAAAGCGATTGGACCGTCAATGACAACTGTTCAGCCTTGGCGGTACACTCCTTTCTCGCAGAAGTCGGTTGCCGTGCAAGGAGTGAATTCTGACCCTGCTACAGACCAACCATAGTGTTGCCGAGACGTCGCCGATTGCTTTCATTACGCCCTACAGTAGGGTGAGCCGGTTGCTTAATACTGTCCTGGCCGTGGGAATTTGTTTTCTGCTTGGATTCGGGCCATTAGCTTTCGGTGCTGTTCAGCCATGGAGCATTTGGGTCTTGGAAATGGCGGTATCGCTGTTAATTGCGATCTGGGCGGTGCGGGAAGTTCTGAATGGCGGCTTTCATATCGAGCCGAATACGTTGTTCATCCCGATGGCCTTGTTTGCCAGCATCGTGCTGGTTCAGATCACATTTCATCTGACCGCATACTGGTATGCGACTTGGTCGGCGGGGCTGTTATGGGGTTGCTATGCGATGATCTTCTTCCTGGTGTCCCAGGTGTTTCGTCAGGAACGTTGGGTCTTACTCTTCGGCCTTTTCTGCGTCGCGTATGGATTCCTTCTCGCACTCTTTGCAATCGTCCAACAATTCACTTCGAATGGAAAGATTTATTGGGTGGTGTCCAATCGATACGGCGGGTGGATATACGGGCCGTATGTGAATCATGCGCATTATGCAGGCCTAATGGAGATGCTGGTTCCATTTCCAGTCCTGTTTGTAATCGTCACTCGAGCCGGAAGGGCAGGCCGCGCATTTTTTCTCTTTGTAGCCGTTGTCATGTCTAGCACAATCTTTCTGTCACAATCGCTCGGCGGCATGATCGCTTTTTTGGTCCAGTTGGCTGTACTCTCTTTCATATTGTTCCGGAACAGAAGTTCTTCATACAGAGAAATTCTGCTGCTCAGCGCTGTTTGCATTGCTCTCATTGGCTGGCTGGCCTGGCTGCGTCCACCGGGATTGTTGGAAAGACTTGCGCGTCTGCTGAACCCGATCACTGATGCTGGAACAACCGGACGCATTGCAATCGTAAAAGACAGCCTGAGGATGCTCCGTGAGCGCCCCTTGCTGGGATGGGGCTTGGGAACATTCCCGATTGTATACCCCTCATTCCGGAGCTTTTATACGAACCTGTGGGTGAACGAGGCTCACAACGACTACATTCAGACGATGGTCGAAACTGGTATCGTGGGCTTTTCCTTTGCGGTCACTTTCATTGTGCTCATGTGCCGCAAAGGGATTCATAATTTGAAAAGCTGGCGTACTGACACGGGATCAAGCGTAGCGCTGGCCGCCTTCCTGGGCTGTATCGGCCTTCTGATTCACGGTTTTGTCGACTTCAACATGCGGATACCCGCGAACGCGGCATTCTTCTTTGCTTTGTCGGCGCTTGTAACATCTCGGTTCAATAAATCGGAATCCAATCACGAGTCCAGCAGGACGCGAGGGTAGCAGGTATGGATCAAGGAAGATTACTTGAAGGATCTTCCGAACCCGTACGTAATGATTCGCTTAAGCTCGCGAATCTTCAGGAAATGTATGGATCTTCCACGCAGGAACATTCACTCAGCGATTACTGGCGAACCCTGCAAAAGCGCAAATGGACTGTGATCGTCTCCGTCGTCATAGTCGTTATCACGGCGGCCCTGATCAGCGTACGTACTACACCGATTTATGACGCGATGACGAGGATTTTGATTTCTCAACAGAGATCCAATCCACTCAACTTCAAAGAGAACAACGCGTCCCAGGAAGATGATTACCAGCAGCGAGATATTGAAACGGAGGTCAAGATTCTGCAATCGGACACAATGGCGGAACTAGTGATCCATCGTCTCAATCTCGATGCACATGCCGATTTCGCGGGAACAGCCCGAACGCAAAGCAGTGGAGGTATCACTGTCTCTGAATCGTCAGACAAAGAGGCTGCGCGCCAGGAACAACTCATCCGCAAGTTTCAGGGAAGTTTAAAAGTACAGCAAGTTCCCGACACGTCCCTTGTTGAAATCAGATACTCCGATCCTAATCCTTCACTCGCAGCGGACATCGCCAATGCCGTAGCGGCTACATTCATTGAACAGAATGTGAAATCGCGATACGACAGCACAATGCAGGCCGCTGATTGGCTGTCCAAGCAACTGGCTGATCTCCAGATCAAGATGGAATCCTCGCAGGCCAAACTGATTCAGTACCAAAAGGAACACGCCATCGTCGGAACCGATGAAAAGCAGAACCTGACAACTGAGAAGCTCGATGAACTGAATAAGGAGCTGATCGGAGCACAGGCGGATCGCATCCAAAGAGAGTCTCTCTATCAAATTGCGACAACCAACAATCCTGAAACTCTGAGCGCCGTTCTCCAGGATCCTATCCTTACTGGTCTCCGCCAACGGCAAACCGAACTACAGGCACAATATGCGCTTCTCTCGACCGAGTTCGGCCCGGGCTACCCGAAGGTGCTCGAGATCAAGAACCAGCTTGATCAAGTCGACCGCAACTACCGGGAGCAAGTGGAGAATAGCGTAAATCGGATTAAGAACGACTACCAGACAGCAGTGAATCGGGAGAGGATGCTGCAGGCCGCTTTGGCTGAGCAAACGGGAGTTGCCGACCAGCTAAATCAGAATGCGATTGAATACAAGGTCCTTAAGCAGGAGGCTGATTCAAATCGCCAACTCTACGATGGACTACTGGAACAACTCAAGCAAGCCAGCCTCGCCGCGGGGCTGAATTCAAGTAACGTTCGTGTGGTTGACAGAGCACGCGTACCGCTACATCCCGCGAGGCCAAGCATCCCGAGGAATATGGAGTTCGCCCTGCTCATCGGCCTGGTCGTGGGCGTCGTGATCGCTTTTGGTTTGGAGGCGCTTGACACTACAGTGAAAACGCCAGACCAGGCAGCAAGCATCTCTGGACTGCCAATCCTGGGCGTGATTCCCTTGCAGTCCGCATACGGAGCGGTTACGACTATCAGTAAGGCCTATTTACTCAAAAAGGTTCCACGCAACAATATAAGCCCGCGCCCGCTGATCAGCTATCTGGAACCCCAGTCGGAAATTGCGGAAGCCTATCGCGCGTTGCGTACGTCGATTCTTCTTTCGAGCCCTTCACATCCGCCACGCTCCATACTGGTTACAAGTTCGGTCCCTCAGGACGGGAAGACGATGACCTGCATAAATATCGCTATCGTTCTGGCGCAACAGGGAAAGCGGATTCTGCTGGTTGACGCGGACATGCGTCGTCCGCATATTCACAGGGCGTTCGGCTTAAACAGTCAGATGGGATTGTCGAACATCCTGACCGGTAGCTTGAATGTGAACGATGCGATTCAGGCTACGGTCCAGCCTAACCTGTTCGTTATCCCAGCAGGTCCAATACCTCCTCACCCTGCGGAATTATTGAGCTCGCCCCTGATGCAGGATTTGCTCAGGAAATTGCGCGATGACTACGACCATGTCATCGTTGACTCTCCTCCCGTTATCTCGGTAACCGATCCAGTTCTCCTTTCCGTCCAGACAGATGCGGTGCTCTTGATCATTCGCTCCGGTCAAACCACCGCCGCCCACGTTCGCCGGGCACGCAGCCTTCTTCAAAGCGTGAATGCCGGCTTGCTCGGCGTTGTGGTGAACGCCGCCGACCTGGGGTCGCCGGATTACTACTACTACTACTATGGATCCAAATACCGTTATTACACCGAAAAGGAAAGAAGGGACGACAAGACTGTGCTCAATGGCACCCAGGGCATAGACGAAGGCGCAAACCACGAGGAAGACCAAGCTACACGCATACCTTCATAGTTGGGAATCAGAGGAATCGCTCACCATGGCACGGAGATCGAAACAGAGCCTGTCACTACGGTTGCTCTTGTTCACATTCTGTATCATGGGTGTCGCGGGTTACACGTGGTGCGCGGCGAAAACATATCGCGCTCAGCGGTACGCCGATCGTTCCGATCAGTTCTCCATCGAGAAAGCCGTTGCCCTCGCGCCACGGAACGCGACCTACCACGAGTTGCTATGCCGCAGCATGATCTTTGCCTCCCAGAAACCCGACCGGGCGGTATTCGAATGCAAGAAAGCATCGGAGTTGAATCCGTATAGCTCTTCGATCTGGCTGGACCTTGCGCAAGCATATTATGCTGTTGGAAACGGGCAACTAAATGAAGCCGCCATCCACAAAGCGCTTGTTGTGGACCCTACTACCCCGGACACCGCGTGGAGCGCTGCCAACTTTTTCCTGATTCAAGGCAATACTCTAGAAGCCCTGGAACAGTTTGCGATCGTTCTGCGGGAGGATCCTTCACTCGCTCCGGCCGCGCTGAACATCTGCTGGCAGTCACTCCACGATGCAAATCGCATTCAAAATATTCTCCCGTCAAACCCGGAAGTTTACCTGTCCTTTATCAAGCTGTTACTTTCAACAGGCGAGCTAGACTCTGCTCATGAAATCTGGTCTGGTCTCATGCAATTAAAAACAACACCGGACTACCATCAAAGTCTCTTTTATGTTGACCGTCTGCTTCAGGCCCATGATGTGACTCGCGCAAGTGAAGCGTGGAAACAACTCTCGTTCAGATCGAAAGCTCTCCAAGAGTATGCTCAGCCGGATAACCTGATCATGGATGGGTCGTTTTCTCAGGAAATTCTGAACTCAGGGTTTGACTGGCGCTATGCTCCCAAGCCGCACATAGCTGTAACTCTCGACAGAGGAGAATTCCATAGCGAAAACCGCTCCCTAAGGCTGGTATATAGCGAGAGTGATGGTGACGCTGGCATCTTTCAATACATTGCGGTGCAGCCAGATACGCAGTATCGCCTTTCTGCTTGGGTAAGGAGCGAAGATCTCGAAACTGCAAACGGTCCGATGCTCTCAGGCCTGGACGGTTACGGTAGCGAAATTTATGGCTCAACTGAGGAAACGATCGGTACCACCCCCTGGCATCGTGTGGAAGCAGAGCTGAAAACGGGATCTGACACTAAGCTTATGATTCTTGTCGTACTACGACATCCGGGAGAAACGCATATTCAGGGGAAATTCTGGATAGACGACGTTAAAATGGAGCCTCTAAGGCTTGTCCAAAACAAATAATGAGTAGGTTGTTCAATAGTTGAATATGAATTTGCTGCCAGATGTGTGGCTAATCTAGTCGCAGGAGATGAGTCCCCGCATGGCAGAATACATCGTGTTGCTCTTCACCGTTCCCGAAGCATTTCAGCATTTCTGACCCATATTCCCTTATTGGGAGTTGGTACTGGTATCGTTACGATTCAAAAACATTCTATGTGCTTGTTTTCACGATTGCTTACTTTCTGATACTTTCTGCTGGTGCGAAGCTTAGTCGCGATTTAGAGTTCCAGTCATGCCGATGTATGTATTGTTGATTGGAGCGAGCGCAGGGGAAATCGGGCAGTGGATTCATCGAGTCAAACGTCGCGCGTCGCTTCGGCAAATCCCATCGTGATCCGATAGCGGTTCTGATCACCGGACGCCGTCCGAAATCCGGCACTTCAGGTATTCAAACGCAGTCGGATGCGACCAGAGCTTCGACTTACCGACAGGTGCGGGCATGGTTTTCAGCCTGCCATTGAGCGCATCACGAACGGCTTGCTTTAGCAAGGGAATCGCAGCGGCGATCTGAAGCAGCGGGTACGTAGAAAAATTATCGACATCATCTGGCATAGCTGACGCCTGTGCGATGATGTCTCCCGTATCGATTCCTTTATCAATTTCGTGGATCGTTACTCCAAAATGCTCTGGATCGCCGGAGACTAGCGCCCAATATCCTCCGTGAACTCCCCGATATAGAGGTGTAATGCCAACATGGGTGTTCAAAAATATCCCAGGGATTGCGTTCAACATCTTCTCCGCCAATATGCGGGTTCCATTCACAACGATGACCTGAGGCGAGAGTTTCTGCAAAAGAACCACAGTCTGAACGTCATTGACCGATTGGACGGCAATTACACGCTCTACGGGTATGGGGGCTTCGTCCATTCCGTATTGCTGGAGAATGTCTGCTCTCCGCCGGGACGACTCCCGTCGCAGGAACGGGATGATGCACTTTGCAAACACGATCTGCCCCAGCACGGTGCGCCAGCCAAGCTTCTTCAACCGCCGTTTGAGAAAAGTCGTCCTGGAAATCTTCGCTTCCCGGACAACCGCTTCTATGCTGAACTCGCCAGACAGTGCGTGGTAGATGATTCGTGATAGGTCACTGTCATCAAGGAGCAGGACTATGCCACGCAATGCGGTTTCTCCGCGTGCAAAACATTATCTGCAACCTCAGCCATGGTCAAAGATGGCCAGCCCGTGTTGCGGTTTGTATTTGCGTAGTGTTCGGCAATGCGCGTCAGGAAGGCCATGTTCTCCTCTAAATGCACGCCAAAATTGTGTGGATGCCACCAGAGATGAAACGTCTTATTGCTCTTCGCCGCTGCGTCCATAGATTCGCAGATCCGTCTGAGCCGCATGTCCTCGAAACCCCTCAGTACAGCACTCCATGGGCGCAGAAATCTTGACCCGGACACTCTCACAATTGGGAGTTCCTCGTCGAGACACGGTGTTGCGCATCCATCGCCATTGAGTTCGAGGTAGGAATCGGCCAATCGCATGGCTCTGCTTAGAATTCCATTACCTGTTTCGATCCAGGGGTCTGCTTCGGTACTTCTATATGCAGTGAGGCCCTCTTCAGCGCAGATGCCCAGGTGTTGTCGAGAAATCTGATTGCGTGGAAAGACGATGCTCTTGAGCACGATACCGTATTGGTCAGCGATGGTCTTCGCACTCCTGACATCCGCACGAAAAGATTCTAATGTGGGTCCAGGCGCCAACGCATAAAAATGAGACAACGTGTGCGTACCGATTTCCTGCCCTTCGTGCGCGAGAATTCTTCGAATCAGGCTTGGCGCAAAATGGAACGGATCTTCGGCTTCATTTTTGCCGACCTCAGCTAAGGCCGCATAAGGGTCCAAATGGGTTTCGCGGTACTGAGGCAAGTCAGCAGGCAATGCGGCCTTCAGATCGTCCAAATTCTCGAAGAACAGAAACCCGACTGTGGCCCAGGTAGCGTGGATTCCATATAGCTCGAACAGTTCGAGAATGGCGGGAACAGCCTGACGAGCTCCGAGCAGGTTGTTGCGGTATTGAGAAACAGTACGGTGGTCCCGGACGCCCCAGTGCAACTCAAAATCGAGACTGATTACAAATCCTCCGGGATTTTTTATCAAGTTTCCCTCTGCATGGAATATCCTCATCAGGATACGTGGATCGACAGGCATGAAACCAGTTCATCTAATTTCTCTGGAACAGTTCCAAGAAAGCATTTGCTGTAGACCACCAGGAAAATTTAGCAGCTTGCTCATGGCCCTTGGCGATTAGACTGTGCCGTAAATCGTCTTGATTGAGCACTCTGCAAATTGAGTTAGACATCTCGCCGATATCATGCGGATTTACAAATATGCTGGCATCCCCGCAAATCTCGCGAAGACTGCCTGCGGTTGAACATATGGTTGGACACCCAGATGCCATCGCCTCCAGCGGAGGCCAGCCGAACCCTTCGGTGAAAGATGGAAAAACAAATACTTCAGCGGTCTGATAGAGTGCGGCCAATTCCTCGTCTGACAAGTCTGCAAGCTGTATGATCCTATTGCTGATTGACAACCCACGGGCCATTGCTATTGTCTCTGCCGTAAGATTGCCAACATATACAAGAAGTAAGTCTGAATTTGCAAGACGTGAAAATGCCTGAATAAGGCCGGGCACATTCTTGTACCAAAGGTCATTTCCCACATGAAGGATGAACCGCCTCCCCTTCAAGCCGAATTTTTGCTGAATGCGACCGCGTACCTCATTGGGAATGACATTTCTCCAATGATCTTCGAGGCCATTGTGCACGGGAACGACTCTCTCTTCAGAGAGGAAGGGGCAAAACTTGAGAAGCTCGCTCTTTGTATTATGTGAGATAGTAACAATAAACTTTGCCTGTTTCAGGAAACGTAGCGCCCAGCGATAGCGCAGACGATAAAAGAGATACTGTGGAGTGCGGGGGCCCGTATATGTCAGTCCATGCAAATCATGACAGACACAGATCGTGTTTCTTCCTGGCAGAGTTCGGAGTAAATAGGCATACGCTTCTGCCACGATTATGTTGAAGCGTCCTTGCTGGCCTGTAGCGAAGCTCGGATAACCCCAAAAGCGGTCAATCTGTTTGCGCAGTAGTGTTTGCGATGTAGTGTATTGAACAAGCCTTGCTTCGACAATTGGCGGAAAGTTCCTAGTAAGCTCTCGCGCATACCGATCGATGCTATAGGTATGATCCGTCGGGCCAAAGACGCTGAGGCTTATTGTGCCTTCAATTGTATCCATGGTTCCACTTGTAGTGACCTTTAGTATCTATGAGATGAGTATTCGACCACAATGCGATTTTCATCTCATGCTTTCTCGCAACAGATCCGTGGCTCGTTCAGGTTAAACGATCGAAGCCGAGATTTGAGCTGTCTGAATGAGCGCGACAACTACTGCAGGTTTGGTTTGTCGTCAAGCCATGTTACGGGCTAGCGTGAAAGAAATAAACATATGCGTAGGTTCCGTCGATTCTCTTCCACGGAGATGGAACAATGGATGGAACCGACCCTTCGAACGATAGCTGCGATCCGGTTACAACGGCGCTGGCGCCGGTTTGCTCAAGAATCCTTAATACCCTTTGCTGTTTTTCCACGCTGGACTCCCAAAAATCGAGGGCTGGATGACCCGGACGCGACGCGCTCCCGGCAGGTATTTCGGCCACGATGTGCAGCCGAGCAAGGTGCGCCCAGTACGCACCCGTGCCGTCACCAATGAGTGCCACGGCATCACCAGGATGCAGACCGCTGTTGAGGAGGCCAATCGCAATCGATGCATCCTGAGAGCTCCTACCCGCCGCATGGTCGATCCCCACTGCCTCTCGGCTCGCCTGCAATATCAACGCCGCCCCGGTCGTGATGAGCGTTGCAGCGCCAATGCACCACACAGCCCGGAAAGTGCCAGGATCCGGAGACAGCGAACAGGCACAGATTGCGCCTGCAAAAAGCAAAATCAGCCAACCTCCCAGAAAGCGCGGCTCAACATGGACCAGGGCGAACATCGCCAGCGCAATCACCCCTGGCGCCCAGATAAACCAAAGCCTCCGCAGCCCTTCGATCCATCGACTGCGGTAGTTGCACAACAAGGCCAAGATGATCAGGACGCAAACCAGCTGTGCCCCCGACTCCAGGATGATTTGACCTACAAGAGCCAGGTTGCGGACGAAAATGACCGCCTGCCGCTTCACATTAAGATGCGGTGTGATGCCCGCATTCCAATAGGTTGGGTCAAACCATGGCGGATATGTCCCCATATTTTGGGCAGTAAACTCGTAAATCTCTGGGAAATCGTTCAGCTTGCGGGTTGGATGGATTGGCGTTCCTGAGCCGGGCGGTCCTCCCTGCCAGTGACGGAAGAATTGAACGCCATTGATGTAGAAAGCTTGGTTCAACCGAGCTGAGTCTCCAAAGGTTAGGCGGCCCGTAGTCAGAGAGAGAGAAATTACGAATGGAGCGCAGACCAGCAGGAATGTAAGAAGAGCTGTTCCGGCGAAGAATATCGTTCTACGCGATATCGGTCGCCACAAGCAGGCGCACAAAAGGAACACGAACCCTATAGGAAAGAAGGGCGCCTTCGCGTAGTATCCCAACGCCAATACCATCCCAAGCAAGACAGAGTGGCCGACACTCGGAGAACGACGGAAACTCAACGCGCTCCATCCAGCGAGACTGCAGAACGCTGAAACCAGCAAATCTGGCCCAACCAGGCCGACAGTGATGACATTCAGGCTGGCAATTCCGAACACCGCATACCCGAGCGCCCAGAATGCGCTGTCGGGGATCTCCGAATTACGAGTTTCTGTAGATTTCCTGTGCCATTGCAATGCCTCACCCCAGAACATTTGAAAGCACGCAAGTGTCGCGGTGAAGATCAGCAAATTGACGAAATGAACAAGAGGGAATTCCCAGTACGCCTCGGGTCGGAGCGCCCAGAAGAAAAGCGAAATGAGTATCGGGTAACCCGGAGACCAATATGTATGAATCGCAGCGCCAGGATTCCCAGCGGCGACTGCCCTGGCTAAGTCCAGATAGGACATTGAGTCCGGTTCCAGTTCATAGCGCGTGAACCAGGCCATCGCGGCTGCAATTGCGATGAGCGCGATCCAGCAGCCGATCTGGAGTCTGCGTACCTCCACGTTCGCGATCGAGTTCGGCTGGGTGTCGATCGATAGGGTATCCACTTCAGTCGTCAAATGAAACCTCCTGATGTGTGTTCTCCACGGTCGTCTGCACATCCGAAGCCGTGATATGAGTTGTCTGAATGAGGGCGACACCCGCAAGCAGGTATGTCCACACAAAGAACCTGTCATCAAAATTCGGGAACATCAGCAGGCGAATCACAATGTAAAGGCCTGTCAGTGGTAATAAATCGAAGAAGATCGAGCCTTTCGGGAGTCGCTTCCAGACAGCTGTCGCCACCAGAATCCAGATGGTCATAAACGTGTAAAGAATCGTTCTCAATCCTGCTAAAGTGTGCAAATAGTCTGTAAAGGTGATCAGGATGGGGTGATTGATCGGCTCAATTTCCGGCTTGACAAAGCCGTGCTGCATCAAGACGCGCCAGCCGTAAATGCCCGCAATCCGCTTCACGATAGCGTAAGTAGCGACGGCCAGCATCGTACACAGGACTCCGGCAGAAAGGCGAAGGTGCTTCCTCCATACCATCCATACCAGCAGAAGGAGCACAAAAACTACGTTGTCTGCCCTCACCACCATGCTGACCGCCAGCAGGCAGAGAGACAGCCGAACTCTGCTGCTCGCGAGTGCAAATATAGCAAGGAAGATCATCACCGTTGAGAGGGGATCCGCGGTCACCATCCGCCCCGTATTCAATACAGGCGGTGTCAGTAGCAGCAACGGGGATAAGACGGCGTCATGGGTCCAAGCGAGGACCGCCAGACCGATGACAAAGAGAGAGAATGCCGAAATCAGGCGCAGACTGACGAGGATCGGCAAGCCCGCGCGCCAAAGCACATACCCGCCCGCCACATATCCCAGCTTTGCTCGAAACAACCCTAACTGCTGCACGAAATGGTATGGATTGTCGCGAACGTCGGCAAAATATGGCTCGGCGGCCACGCTTTCGAAGCGAAAGGGATATGGCTGCGCGTCGAATTCAGCGCGCGCGATGCGGTGAAGTGTTGCCGGGTCGGAATACCGCAACGAAGCGACGGCTCCTGCGTACAATAACCGGTCAAAGGTCGGCAGCGGCCGAAGGTACGCAGCCATCGCCAGCGCAAGGCAGTAAACCGTGTAAAGGAACAAGACAAGACTGGAGCAACCAAACCACCTTCGCGCCAGAGAACGGGTGTCGCTGAATGCGGTAGAGCCAGAACGGGCTTGGAATTGTATTTGCATTTCCAGGGTGCCTGGCAAGGCTCTTGATTTTCAACCACGAGCGCAACCAGGCGCAAGAGGTTCCATGCTATGGGATAGTATGAAAAAAATAGACATATGCGTCGGTTCCGTCGATTTTCTTCCACGGAGGCATGATAGTCGATGGAACTGACCCTGCCGTCGAAAGCGGTGCTCCGGCTGCTATAACCACGTCGGCGCCCGCTCGCTCAAGGATATTCAAAGCTTTCTGCTGTTGTTCCGACCCGGATTCCCAGAAGTCACGTGCGGGATGAGCCTCAGGCGACCAGTAGTTAGCAGGGATTTCGGCTACTATATGCAGTCGAGCAAGGTGGGCCCAATATGCATAACTGCCATCACCAATAACCGCCACCTGGGCACCGCGCTGCAACCCGTTGTTGAGCAGAAAGACGGCAATCAAGGTGTTACGGGGGATCCCTCCCAGCCGCAGCCAAAAGGTCGCTTTTTAGCGCCTCCTGACTCGCCTGTGATATCAGAGCTGCTCCAGGTGTTAGGAACGCTGCAAAGCCTATGCATGAGGCCACGCGGAGTGTACCGCGGTCTGAAGGTAGCGAACAGGCGCAGACGGCACCCGCAAAAAGCAGAATCAGCCACCCCCCCAGAAAGGTAAGCGTACGGCGACCCCCCTCTGGCGAGAGCAGTTGTGTAGGGGCGAAGATCAGCTCATGGCTGATGCAGGGGGAGTGAGTTCGGGTCGTCGAGTACGCCGGTGGCGGTCGGTTTCAGAGAAGCGACAGATCGTGCAGTTGACGTTGGAGCCTGGTATCAGCGTGGCCGAAGTGGCGCGAGCGCACGGTTTGAACGCGAACCAGGTGTTCAGGTGGCGGCGATCGTTCGAACGCGGAGAACTCACCGAGTCCCCCGCAGCCCTGATTCCGGTCACCTTCACGAGTGCGAGTGAGTCTCCGAGCGATGCGGAGGAAGTATCGCGAGCATCAAGTGGCGGCGCGATTCACATCGAGCTTCCAGGTCGAGCGATGATCAGCGTGGAAAGCGGCGCTGATCCCTCCTTGGTGCGGTTGATCCTTGAGAGTCTGCGCAAGTGATCCAGCTTCCTGTTGGGACCAGGATCTGGATCGCAGCCGGGGTAACGGATCTGCGCCGCGGTTTTGATGGCCTGAGTGCGCAGGTGCAGAACGTGCTTCAACAGCAACCGTTCTCCGGACACGTCTTCGTGTTTCGTGGGCGCAGAGGCGACATCGTAAAACTGCTGTGGTGGGATGGTGATGGTCTCTGCCTGTTTGCCAAGCGACTGGAGCGGGGTCGATTCATCTGGCCGAAGGTGGAGACAGGAACTGTGCATCTGAGTCGCGCCCAGTTGTCGATGCTTTTGGAAGGGATCGACTGGCGCAGAGTCGAGCGTACGTGGACGCCGGAAGTCGCGGTCTGATGACCATCATGATTCCCCTGTGTTGATGCGGGTTTTCCACGGATGCACTGCCTCCAAGTAATGGCATACTGCGTCCATGGATCGCGCTCCGCTGCCTGACCTCGACAGCCTTGACCGTGACGCACTGGTAGCGCTGGTCCGGGCGCATCAAGCAGAACTCGCATCGCTGATCGCTGATCGAGATGAGGAACTCCAGAGGCTCGAAGCCGAACTGGAATCGCAGCGCCAGACAGTCTCCCAACAAGCCGATGAACTCCGCACACGCAGCCAACGGATCGAGCACATGAAGCTCATGATCGAGAAGCTGCGGCACATGATGTTCGGCAAGAAGAGCGAGAAGATCGTAATTAAGCTTGAGCAGCTGGAGTTTGGTCTTGAGGAGGAAGAGACGACCCAGGCCGAGATGGAAGCTGTGCTGGATCGCGTTTCACCGGCTAAGGAACCGAAGACAAGACCGGAGCGCAAGCCTCTGCCCGAGCATCTCGATCGCGAAGTGGTGACGCACGTTCCCGGACACGATTGCTGCCTCGATTGCGGCAGCAAGTTACGACACTTCGGTGACGATGTATCGGAACAACTGGAGTACATCCCAGACAGCTTCAAGGTCATCCGTCATGTGCGGCCGAAGTTCTCCTGCACAGGCTGCGACCGCGTGGTTGAAGCGCCTGCGCCATCGCGGCCGATCGAACGCGGCCTTGCCGGACCAGGTCTGCTGGCCCATGTCATCGTCTCGAAGTTCAGCGACCATCTGCCGCTGTATAGACAGTCGGAGATTTATGCCCGCCAGGGTGTTGAGATTTCCCGCTCGACACTGGCCGGCTGGGTAGGCGGTGCAAGCGATCTGCTTAGCCCGCTCGTAGACGCAATTCAGAAGCACGTGCTGGTGGGGCGCAAGCTGCACGCCGACGACACGCCCATGCCGGTGCTCTCTCCTGGTAACGGAAAAACCAAGACCGGACGTCTCTGGACCTATGTCCGAGATGACAGACCTGCCGGCGAAGAGACTGCGCCAGCAGTTTGGTTTGCATACTCGGAGGATCGCAAGGGCGAACATCCACGCCAGCATCTGAAGAACTTCAACGGCGCCCTGCAGGCAGACGCCTACGCAGGTTTTCATCACCTATACGGCAACCATATATATGAGGCGGCTTGCTGGGCTCATGCACGGCGCAAGTTCCACGAGATCCATGTGGTGCACGCTTCACCGACTACGACCGAAGCTCTGGCCAGAATCGGCGCTCTCTATCAAATCGAAGATGAGATCCGCGGCAGGCCTGCCGATCTCAGGCTGAGCATCCGCCAGTCGCGAGCCAGGCCACTGCTCGATGAGCTCAGAACTTGGATGGAGAAGGCTCTCCGCAGCTTGTCATCGAAGAGCGAGACTGCAGGCGCGATCCGGTACGCGCTCTCACGCTGGCGTGCGCTCACGCGTTACACCGAAGATGGTTTGCTTGAGATCGATAACAGCGCCGCCGAACGGGCGCTGCGGGCCGTCGCTCTTGGACGCAAGAACTTCCTCTTCTGCGGATCTGATTGCGGCGGTGAGCGTGCCGCGGCCATGTACTCGCTAATCGGTTCGGCGAAGCTCAACGGGCTGGACCCGGAGCTCTACCTCCGCACTGTGCTGGCACAGATCGCTGATCACCCCATCAGCAACATCCAGGTTCTCCTGCCCTGGAACCTGGCCCCCTCGCTTCAGACCCACGCTTCCCGGGCCGCTTAGACACACTCATCAGGTGTCCACCAAAAAACAAGTGGACACCTGATGACACACTCTACGTCTCCTCAAGAGGGACTCGGCGTACGCTTACCCAGAAAGCGTGATTCCACGTAAACAAGTGCAAACATCAGCAGCGCAATTAAGCCTGGCGCCCAAATATGCCAGAGTTTGCGAAAACTCTTTATCCACCGTCCGCAATCGTTTCCCAACATAGCCAGAACAATCACCGGGCCGATGAACACGGCGCTTGGCGCCCCAATGATTCGAAATTCCAGAATGAGGTTCGCCACGAAGATTTTTGCCTGGAGCTTCCAATTAGGGTGTGGCGTAACACCTTGATACCAGTAAGTGGGATCAAACCACGGTGGGTATGTTCCCATGTTTTTGGCTGCGAACTCGTAAATGGCTGGGTAATCATTCAGCTTGCGAGTGGGGTGGTTTGGCATACCGGAACCCACGGGCCCCCCTTGCCAATGTTCGTAATACTGAACTCTATCGATGTAGAGGCTTCAGCCAACCGACTCGACTCTCCAAAAGTGAAATGGCCCTTAGCAAATGAAATTGCAGCGATGTATGGAGCGCACGCCAGCAAGTATGTTGCGAGGGCTGTCCCCCCCAGGAAAATCGTACGCCGTGACACAGGCTTCCCAATGCAAGCGCATAGAATAAAAACCAGCCCCATCGGGAAGAACGGCGCCTTGGCATAATAGCCCAGCGCCAGCACAAGGCCCAGCAACAGAGCGCGACTAACTTCCGGAGCACGCCGGAATCGCAAAGAGCTCCATCCGGCCAGACAGCAGAAGGATGCGACTAACAGATGGGGCCTACCAACGCCACCGTGATGACGTTTAGAGCTGCAATAGCAAATATCGAAGAACCAAGTACCCAAAATGCACGATCCGGTATCTCCGTACCATCCGGTTTGACATAGTTCTGATGCCACAGCCTGCCGAGGTCCATATAGGACATTCCATCTCCGTGACTCAGATAGCGCACAAGCCAGGCCCGCACAATGGCAATCATGATAAGGGCGGTCCAGCATCCGATCTGGAGCCTACGTAAATCGACCTGCGTAATCGAATCGATGCGCGTTCTTAGCATTGCCATATCCACATCAGTCATCCGATTTCCTGCGGGCACGCCAAAAGAGTTATCTTCTGCGAAATGGAGCGGGTGAAATCAACGGTTGCCAACGCACCCCTACGTTGTCGTGTGGCCGCTAAAGTGATCACTCGGTCCCGCCCCAGGGCACGATTCCGTCAAGGCAAGAACGCTACGGGTTTGCTTGAAAGAAATAAACATATGCATCGGTTCCGTGAATTTTCTTCCATGGCGCTGGAACAATGGATGGAACTGACCCTTCCAACGACAGCTGTGATCCCGCCACAACCGCGTTGGCGCCCGTTCGTTCAAGAATTCCTAGTGCTTTTTTCTGTCGTTCTGCGCTGGACTCCCAGAAATCGAGGGCGGGATGAGTTTGAGGCGAAATGATATGAGCGGGTATTTCGGCTACGACATGCAATCGGGCGAGATGCGCCCAATACGCCTCAGAACCGTATCCAATCACTGCGACTCGGTCCCCCACGTGCAATCCATTGTCAAGCAGGAATGTTGCTATAAGGGCGTTGCGTGGACTCCTGCCTGGCGTGTGATCGCTCCCCAGTGCCTCTTGGCTCGCCTGTGATACCAGAGCCGCCGCGGCGATGATGAGCGCGGCAACGCCGATGCACTCAGCCGCCCGCCGTGTTCCACAGTCTTCCGGCAAGGAACAGGCGCAGATGGCGCCCGCAAAAAGCAGCATCAGCCATCCCCCCAGATAGCGCGTCTCTACTGCGATAAGCGCAAACATCAGAAACGCAATCGCTCCCGGAAGCCACATAAACCAGAACTGCCTAAATCCTTTTGTCCACCGCCTACGATCACTCGCTAGCAGGACCAGAATCATCACGACACAGATTAATGCTGCAGCTGAATCCACAATGATTTGAAATTCCAGGAACAGGTTGGACACTAAGATCTTCACCTGCTGCTTCCAAGTGAAGTGCGGAGTAATACCCTCGTACCAGTGTGTCGGGTCGAACC
>Ga0206881_10074_pt1 | contig 34846 bp, 37 predicted proteins | sample Alteio_BWOrgCont_3_FD_152867 | JGI IMG/M metagenome (GOLD analysis project Ga0206881, IMG submission 152867) | Enriched cells from forest soil in Barre Woods Harvard Forest LTER site, Petersham, Massachusetts, United States -... | ecosystem: Environmental > Terrestrial > Soil > Temperate forest >...
GACGCCTTTACAGCTTCTCAGCGATTTGACCCGGCTGAGTTAGCGAAGTCCATACAAAAACCGATACTATCAATTCAAACTGTATCCCCTTGCCCGAGATGACAGTGCTCACAAGAGGTTTGCATCTGCCCCTTGGAGGAAGCCGGTGAAACCTGCGGTGGCTTACACACGAGGCATTACAAATGACGTCAAGCCGAAGGCAGTTTCTCGCAATCCTGGGAGCCGCTGGGGCGACACAACTCTTTGAGCATGGATTGTTTGCGCAGTCGGACGACGTAACCCCGAACACACTCGTCGGAGTGCGGCTGGCGCCCTTCGTCGATCCTTTGTTTTTGCTGCCCACCGTAGCTCCACAAAGTCCGCTCCCGGGCTCCGAATACTACAAAGTCACACTATCAGAGTTCCGTCAAAAGCTTCATCGTGACCTCCCCGCCAGCGTGGTGTGGGGATTCAATGGAACCGCACCTGGTCCGATTATCGCGGCTCGTAAAGATCAAGCTGTGACGATCGACTGGCACAACCAACTGCCTCACAAGCATCGACTGATGGTAGATCATACACTGGACGGAGCAGGACCCGACGCGCCAGATGTGCGCTCCACCATTCATCTACACGGCGGGCATGTATCAGCGGCCAGTGACGGCTATCCCGAGGATTGGATTATTCCGGGCCAAACGCAGAGAACGATATATCCCAATCGGCAGCCCGGCGCGATGCTGTGGTATCACGATCACGCGATGGGCATCACCAGGCTTAACGCGATGATGGGATTGGCGGGGATCTATTTGCTTCACGATCCAGAGGAAGAATCGATTGGTCTTCCATCTGGAAATTATGATGTCCCATTAGTGCTGCAGGACCGGATTCTCGATGCTCGCGGGCAAATCGTTTATCCGATTTCGGATAATCCGAACGCACCCTCTATTCCTGAGTTCTTTGGAACCCATATTCTCGTGAATGGACTCGTTTCACCGTACTTTGAAGTCGAGCCCCGGCTGTATCGTTTCCGCTTGCTAAATGCCTCGAATGCAAGAGTGTTTCAACTTTCGCTCCTTCCAGGCCAGCAGATTGTCCAGATCGGAACTGACGGCGGCCTGCTGCCAGAACCGGTCACACGCTCTGAGCTGCTGATTGCACCTGGCGAACGGCTCAACATGATTATCGACTTTCGGGGGCGCGAGGGGCGCCGCATCATGCTGGTGAACCATGGACCTGCACCGTATCCTTCCGGCGGGGCGCCAGTTCCGGGGTTGGTGATGCAATTTCGCGTGAATCGACCACTGAGGGAAAATATAGACAACAGCCGTATCCCGGAAGTTCTCGCGCATATTCCGCGATTGCAGGAGTCCGAAGCGGCGAGGACTCGTACTCATCGCCTAGTGGAGGTCATGGCCAGTAACGGACAGCCGCATCGCGTTTTACTAAATGGAAAGCGCTTCATGGATCCTGCCACTGAAGATCCACTCAGTGGCAGTGTGGAGATCTGGGAAATCGTGAACTCGACGAAGGATGCCCACCCAATTCATCTGCACACAGTCCATTTCCAATTGCTGGATCGCCACCGTTTCGATACCCGTCGTGAGCAGCAGACCTCCGAAGTAGTGTTGGTTGGGAAGCCGATATCCGCGCCACCGGAAGAGCTTGGATGGAAAGATACTATTCTCTGCCCACCCGGACAGGTTACTCGCATTATCATCCCGTTTACGGGAGAGCCGGGGCGCTACGTTTGGCATTGTCATACGCTCGAGCACGAAGACAATGAAATGATGCGACCACTTTTGATACGTGCGTGAGTGTGCAAGAATGAATCGTGAATGAGTAAAGATCGCGATCCCGGCTCAGCAGCTGGCAATCGAGTGATCCTTTAGCTCACTGCGTCCGTTTGCAACGCGCTGCTTTAGCCAGATGGGCTATCGGTCGGCCGAGACACCAAGGCCGCTGCACCGACTTGTCTCTTGCAGCACCTGAAGTCCTGAAGTGGTCCTGTGCTCATCCTTGTCTTCGGTTTTTGGCGTGAGCCCCAATGATCATGGCCGCAGAGAGACGCCGCGAATGGTTTTGTGCTCACTTGCACTATGGGGCTGAAGCTTTCGAGGCGACTTGCGGCCGTAATAGTAGTATCCGTAACTGTCGCCGCCACTTACCACAGCATCGTTCAGCACAATGCCCCAAAGCTTGCTTCCAATAACTTCAAGCGTCGGTCCAAGAAGGGACTTCTTAGTCTTTCCGCATCGAACTACAACCAGTGCTCCGTCTACGCTCGGCAATACCTCGGAAACATCGGAGAAAGGGATAGCCGGCGCAAGATCAAGGATGACCCAGGTGAAGGTTGCCCGAAGCCTTAATAGAAAGGACGACAGTGCCTCGCGCTCAAGGTGGAAGGAGGAGGTCTTGGTCCCTTCCCGGATACCCAGCAGGTAAAGGGGACGCGCTTCTATCCGCCGGATCGCTTCCGGGATCGTCGATCGCTCTCGCAGAATGTCAATCACATCAGGCGCTTCCGAGCGATGTCGGAGTGTCATGAATATTCCAGGAGCCCGGAAATCGAGGTCGACCAGGCAAGTAGGATGACCCTGCTCCGCAAGGCTGAACGCAAGATTGATGGATGTGAGAGTCTTTCCATCCGCGGGCGCCGGACTGGTCAGCAACACGATCCCACCATCTGATTTCAAACCGCAAAGCTGTCTTCGCAGAATTTTGTATCGCTCCGCTGCGAGCCCACCGGGATCGGCAAGAAACACGACGCGGGAATCCTCTTCCGATTCGAGTTCAATGGGCAAGACACTCGATATGGAGATCGGCGACTTTCGATCTTCCAGCTCATTCTCGAAATCGGAGAGTACGTCACGTTGAGAACTCATAGCACGGGCCGGACCTTCATCAGAAAGACGATAAGAACTGCACAGGCAAGCAATGAAATCAGAGCCGTCTGTACCGACAGCACGCGAGATCGACGCACATCTGATTCTGTGACGATGGGCGGCACGGTGGTCAGAACCTTGTACCGGCTCGGAATCATGTTTGTTAGGTCGGCCTCAGATCGGATCGTGCCGTTATACAGATGCAGCGCAATAATTAAGGCCGTAGGGAGCACGAGCGCCGACACCACGACGCCTGCCATGAACGGAAGACGCTTCGGCTGGAACGGCTTGTCCGGCGTCCTCGCCGGAACCAGGACTGTAAACCGTTCGGACTGCTGCCGGCGTTCCAGGTCTTCCGACATACCGGCTGACAGCCGCTTGTCCAGTAAAGATTGATAACTCTGCCGCGAGGTTTCGTAGTTTCTGGTGAGTTCCGCAAGCTGAGTTTCCAGAACTGGTACTGCCTGAACTTTGTGCTGGTATCCTGCGATCTCGTCCTGAAGCGCGGCTATCTGCTCCTTGTGCTTTTCAATATCCTTGTTGATGAGATTCAGCCGTAATCCGGTTGCGGAGTCAGAATTATCAGGCGATGCAGGATCTGAGGCGGTCTGACTCAGTTGGGCGTTCACGCTATCCAGTTGCGCTTTGATATTGACAACGTCCGGGTAGGAATCGGTGTACTGGCGACGCAGCGTGCGCAATTCGTTTTCCAGCCGGTTCCGCTCCTGAAGCAATCGCCCTCTTACTCCCAGAACCGACGGATCGTGGTTATCAGCAATCGGTTGTTGGCTGATTAGGAGTCTTTCTTCATCCAGTCGGCTGATCGCGTCCATATGTGACTGCACTGCTGCCTGGAGACGCGACAACGCCTGTAAATTGGCATCCAACTGATCAGGCGTAGCGCCTGCATGTTGCATCCGAAATTGTTCGAGCGCGGATTCCTGCTCCTCAAGACCTTGCTGTGCCTGTTTGAGTTCATTGGAGAGGAATTGGGTCGTCACAACCGCCTGCTGTTGCCGCGATCTCAAGTTCCATTCAATAAAGCTCGCCGCCAGTTTGTTGGCGATCGGCGCAACCAGCCACCGATTCCGGTCGATATAGGAAATGCTGAAGCTGCTTAACGTTTGCTCCGATCCCGGCTTGACCTCGATCTCGATTTTAGAGCGGATGAAGTCAAGGAGTTCCTCCCGCGACATTTTCTTTTGCAAGTCGGGGTAGGGATTCAAGTGATCGACGATTTCCTGTAGCCGAGAGGCGCTGAGAACCTGCTGAGTGAGCGTGTTGAGGTGTGCGTTCGGGTCAGATGTAATGGTAGATGCGACGTATCTTTCGGGAATTTTCTGCGGATCGACAAGAATTGTCGTACTCGCCTCGTACTTATCGGGAATCAGGGAGATGACCATAATGCCCGCAATCGCCGTCAACAATGAAGCCAGAAAAACAGACCTACTGTGCGTCTTTAGGACATAGATGCTCTGTTTCAACTTTTCCGACTGATCTGGAGACTCCTCACGTGGTTCCATGCGTCCTCTAAAGCGGTGTCACTCGGATAACAAAGGTGATGCAGGAGTGAAGAGAATTGAAAACAACAATAAGTTCCGAGTAAAGGAAGGGGTTCCCTGTCTACCCACAAAACTTTGGTATTTGCAGGACAGGCTGAAGGGACCTTTTAGCTGTCGGACATACGACGCATCAGCATAGAACCCCTTATAGTCCCCGGTGTTTGCGAGCGTACTGCTTTGGGTGTATCCGAGATCGGCGCTGACCAGATTGTGGATGGCAAACTTGCGTTGGTAGCCACCTGAAACGTCGTTTTGCCACAGACCCGGTCCAAGGAAGCCGTTAACAGGCTGTCGATCGCCGCGAACGTAGAACTGCGATTGTCCCCTGATATTGCTGGACAAATAAGCGTGATATGAAAATCCCTGGTCCGCCTGGCATCCAGATGAATTCAATTGCGGCCCGCCCTGCAGAGACAGTTCTATGTGCGAGCGGGGTTCCCAGGTAACGCCAAAGCCTCCACCAACTGTAGTGCAGTGGATATCCAGGTAATACTGGGAGGTCTGTTCGTAGACAAGAAATTCCAGTGTAGGCCGAACTAGATGGGTGTAGTTGACCGTTTCGGTCACCACGCCGCTGTTTTGATGCAACTGGGGATACGAGTTATACGAATTGGCGATCCGCACCGCAAGCGCATCTCTGGGCGAAAGGTCGTACAGCAGGTCGAACCCTCCGTTGATATCCGTGACAGTGCCGGCGTTTGGGAGATAGGAAGCCGCGCTTGACCCGGAGCCGGCCACATTGCCAACAACTATAGTGTTGCTCGGGGCCAGGGGACGCACCGCGTCATTTCCATGCATCCCATCCATTCCGATCGCCCAACTCCAGCGCGGCCTGGAGCGATTCGTAAACCTGGCTGAGACCTGTTGCATCGAGTTCCCTGCATAAGCTGTATAGCGCGTGAATACGGGTCGATATTGAAGCAGTAATTGAGTGCTCACATTCCCCGCCGCCATGCCAATATACGGAAGGAAAGAGTACAAACCTGACGCCATGGAGTCGGCGCTATTATTCGGGTTCGTGTCGAAGCCGGTCGAAACTGCTCCGCCCGCTAGGATACGAAAGCCTTGGATCTTTTGGAGTGAGAAGAGTCCCGCTCCATCCAATGCAGGCACGTACTGCCGCTGCTCAGTCGACAAATCTAACACAGCCTGTGCCGTGTTGCTTGAGTCGGTGCTGTTCTGGGCGTCGGCGGCCGGCGCAATGGGATCGTTTGCTGGTTCTGGTTCCGATTGTCCGTGTATCTTCGGCGCGCAGAGCGCCAATGCGAGTATGAAGCCAATCCGTATTAGCGCGCTTCTCTTCATTTTAGCCCAAGCCTGCCCAGTCTAAGGTACGAAAACCGTATCCCCGGTTTGAAGCATTATGTCTTGCTTGCTGTCCCCTCGGACAACGCTGTTGTAGTCAAATGCGATCTTCTTGGTGCCTTCTGGTTCCGCACGAAGAACGACGATGCTCTTCCGTTTTGCGTAATTCGTCAACCCTCCGGCCTCTGCGATCAACTGTAGGACATGGGTCGGAGCAATCAGCGGGAAGCTCCCCGGCTTGCTGACCTGGCCGAGGATATACACCTGGCGACTACGAATCTCGACAATGCTGACTGTAACTTCTGGATTGACAACATACGTCGTCAGTCGTGACGCAATCGCTTTTCCCAATTGGTTGGAGGTGAAACCTGCCACTTGCACATTCCCAACCAGTGGTAGCGATATAAACCCATCCGGCCCGACAGTTACTGTCTGCGACAAGTCTGAGTTCTTCCATACGCTTATGTGAATAACGTCGGACGGTCCCAAAACCATCTGGGAGGAACTCGTCGCAGGCAACTGAGATCCAGCAGGAATATCGGAAGTCGAATTGATCGTCGGACCCCGCCCGACGGTCGCAACATTCTGTCCCCAAGTGCCAGCACAGAGACAGAGCGTCATCGCAAAAACCAATTGGATTGAACCTGGAGGCCGCATCTGATCAGAACTCGATAGACACATAAGCAACTGGATAGCCAACCCCCTTGCGCGGCTTCCGTTCACATGGCTGACGACCTAAGTCTTTTGCACTTGAGTTACAGGAGGGTTATTCGCTTAGCTCTGCGTTCTCCGGTAGCCGATCGGCAACCAACCGGAGCCCGTTTGAGTAGCCCGTGGCGAATGTCTGCAAGTTTCTGCGGACTATGAACCCGGATGCATCTCTAACTGGCAATTAATTGCCGTGCGGTTTTTGGACGGCGCTATCGCGCTCGTTTTTACGGCTCTGCCAGCACAGTAAACGCGTTTTGTTCTGGATACACATTTGGAACATCGCGTGCATCTGGGCGACATATCCGCCAGGAAAAGGCTGTTTGACTTCGGTGCTGAAGACCAGGTTCTCAGCAACGGCGGTGCAGGAATATCAATATCTACTCGCTGAGTTATCTCGCGTCGTGGCTTCGAAAACCTCTGCGGCCGGAGGAAGCGTGATCAAGATCGGCGTTATTGGTTATGGTTACTGGGGTCCTAATCTCGTCCGGAATATGTTTGAGGTTTCTGACACCTCGGTCGTCGCAGTCAGCGATATGCGGTGGGATCGGCTCAGGCACGTCAGCAGCCGCTATCCGTCGCTGTTCGTCTCAACGGACTATCGCAACCTTATAGACGACCCCGATATCGATGCGATCGCTATCGCCACACCGGTTCATGCTCATTACGAGCTTGCGCTGGAAGCCTTGCAGGCGGGTAAACATGTCTTTATAGAAAAGCCGATGACCTCCACTTCTGAACAGGCTCTTCGCCTGATCGATGAAGCGGACAGGCGAAACCTCGTTGTAATGGTCGATCACACCTTCGTCTATACGGGCGCGGTTCGGAAGATCAAGCAAGTTGTGGCTTCCGGAATGTTGGGAGACGTCTACTACTACGATTCGACCCGCATCAATCTTGGGCTCTTCCAGCGCGATGTGGATGTTATCTGGGATCTGGCTGTTCACGATCTGGCAATCATGAATTACATCCTTCCGTCCGTGCCCTGCGCTGTCGCTGCTACCGGAATCAACCACGTGATGGGTGGAACTGAAAATCTCGCATACCTGACTGTTTTCTTCGAGCTAAATCTCATCGCGCATGTCAATGTCAACTGGTTGTCCCCGGTCAAGATCAGGCGGACTCTCATCGGGGGTAGCAAGCAAATGATCGTCTACGACGATATGGAACCCAGCGAGAAGGTGAAAATCTACGACAAAGGCATCACTGTCACCAATGGGTCTGATTCTCTCTACCAGGCGATGGTCAACTATCGTTCGGGGGATATGTTTGCGCCGCAGCTAGACGTCTCAGAGGCGTTGAAGGTGGAGCTGCAGCACTTCGTCGATTGCATAGAAAATGGTGCAGCCCCGATCACTGGCGGGCTCGCGGGCCTGCAGGTAGTACGTATCCTGGAGAGCGCTTCGCAATCGATGCGGCAGCGGGGCAAGCTGATTGAACTTGATCCGGACTATCTTAGCGTCCCGTCGGGAGTCGGTTAACATGGCATCTTGGCTCGAGGCAACTCGAAACATTGACGACGTAGCGGCGGCAGATATCGCGGCGGCTGAAGATTACACTCGCATCGCTCCGGACGTAAAGCTTGGGGACAATGTGCGCATCTTCGCCTTTGTCAACTTGTACGGCTGCTCGATCGGTGACAACTCAAAGATCGGTACTTTCGTGGAGATACAGAAGAATGCCACTGTTGGCGTGAATGTAAAGGTCTCCAGCCATTCGTTCATTTGCGAGGGTGTAACTATCGAGGACGACGTGTTCATCGGGCACAACGTTTCTTTCATCAACGATAAGTATCCCCGTTCCACTACGGGTAATGGGCAGCTGCAAACCGAGTCCGACTGGCAGGTGGTAAAGACAGTTGTAAGACGAGGCGCATCGATCGGTACAAGTGCCACGATTTTATGTGGAGTGACTATCGGCGAAGAAGCCATCGTGGGGGCCGGCAGCGTAGTCACGCGCGACGTTGCCCCACGCACAGTCGTTGCAGGAAATCCCGCAAAAGTGATTCGCAAATCGGAGGCCAGGTGAAGGTTCCCTTCGTCGATTTGAAACGACTACACCATGAAATCGGGGACGAGCTCCGTCTCGCGTTCGCCAGGGTCCTTGAAAACTCTTCGTTCATCCTGGGGCCGGAAGTCGAGAGGTTTGAAGCCGAGTTCGCTCGATATTGTGGCGCAGAGCACTGCGTCGCGCTGAATAATGGGACCTCCGCTATTCACTCGGTTCTGGTTTCCTTAGGCATCGGTCCGGGCGATGAAGTCATCACGGTGCCGCATACGTTCATTGCCACAGCCGAGGCCATCAGCGCAGTCGGGGCTACTCCTGTCTTCATCGATATCGACCCCATTTCGTATTGCATGAATCCTGAGCTCATCGAGCCCGCTATCACGAAAAAGACTCGCGCGATTATGCCCGTTCACCTCTATGGGCAGATGGCCGACATGGGCGCGATTCTGGAGGTCGCGAACGCGCACAACATGCCGGTGATCGAAGATGCCTGTCAGGCTCACGGGGCTGAATATGACTTGCGGAGAGCGGGCTCATTGGGGTTTGCCAGTTGCTTCAGCTTCTATCCTGGCAAAAACCTGGGAGCTTGTGGAGAGGGGGGCGCCGTTACTACGAATGATGCGGATCTTGCCCAACGTCTCCGGTTGTGGCGCGACCATGGATCCCAACGCAAGTATGAGCACATGTTCCCCGGCCACAATATGCGGATGGAGGGCATCCAGGGAGCAATTCTGACCGTGAAGCTTAAGTATCTTCATCAATGGAACGACTTGCGCCGCCAAGCCGCAAGGTACTACGCCCAGGTCCTACACGAATCCCAGCTGATTCTGCCGCAGGAGATGCCGCGCTGCAAGCACGTCTATCATCTGTATGTCGTGTGCGTGGACGATCGTGACGGTCTTCGCGACCAGCTCGGCAAGCTTGGGGTGGAATCGGGTTTGCATTACCCCACGCCATTACACCTGCAGCCGGCGTACAGCCACCTGGACTACCAGCGCGGAGACTTCCCCGTGACAGAGTTCGTTGCCAGTCGTGTACTCTCACTTCCTATGTATCCCGGAATCTCTACGGAGGCGATTGACCATGTAGCGGCCGCGATGCTGGAGATTTGCAATGTCGCTTGATCAGGTATCTCGAACCGTACCGGCTGTCTTCGGGCGGACTCATCTCGAGCAGGATCCGGTATGGGAGCGGCAGTTTGCTGAGCACCTCAAAGAAACCTGCTCCGCATCTGAGCTTACATCTCTGTACTCCCGTTACCGCGGCGACGAGGGAAAGATCGAGTCGGAGCTCCGCCGCATCATCTTTACGGCCATGTGTAAACACGCCGGTCATGGACTGCGTCTCGAACCGGAAGTTATTGTCAAGCACCCGGAAACGATGGAGCTCGGTGACTCCGTATTTATCGGCTCTCATGCGATGATTCAGGGCCGTTATGACGGTTATTGTTCGATCGGCAGCCATGTGTGGATAGGGCCGTACTCGTACTTCGATGCGCGTGATCTGATTTTGGAGGATTACGTTGGCTGGGGTCCTGGCGCAAAGGTCCTTGGCTCATCGCATAGCGGTGTTCCGCTCGACTGTCCCATCATTGCCACTGACCTACAGATTCAACGCGTAATCGTGCGTTGTGGAGCTGATATTGGAATGAATGCCACGATTCTTCCCGGCGTTGAAATAGGCGCACAGGCGATTGTGGGTGCGGGAGCAGTCGTAACCAGCAATGTGCCAGAATACGCTGTCGTAGCGGGAGTCCCGGCGAGGATTCTCCGCTTCAGAAAATGAGCCCTCCGAGCCCCCTGCTCGTTGGGATCGCGGAAGCACCCCTCGGAGTAGGAAGGACGCGGTTTGGAATAGGAGAGTTTGCAGGAGAACATCATGTACCGAATCGACGGCAGCACGGTTCTGATCACGGGTGGCGCCGGTTTCATCGGCAGTACGACCGCTGACCAATTGCTCGCGGCCGGCGCAGCTAAAGTTCGTATCCTGGACGATTTTTCGCGTGGCAACAGACGTAACCTTGCACATGCTTCATCGATCGGGAATCTGGTCATTATCGAGGGGGACATACGCGATCCCCAAACTGTTGATAGTGCAGTCCAGGGAGTCGATTACATCTTTCACGAAGCTGCCCTCCGTATTACCCGTTGTGCGGAGGATCCTCGAGCTGGAATTGAGGTGCTCGTCAACGGTACGCTGAACGTCCTCGAGAGTGCCGTAAGACACCATATAAAGAAGGTGGTTGCTGCCTCGTCAGCCTCCGTCTACGGCAACCCTATCTATCTGCCGATGGACGAAACGCATCCGTTTAATAATCGGACGCTTTATGGCGCGGCGAAGATAGCCAATGAACAGATGTGCCGCGCATATTACGAAATGCACGGGCTTCCCTATATCTCGTTGCGGTATTTCAATGTCTACGGGCCAAGAATGGACCTCGACGGCGTCTACACAGAAGTCATGGTCCGCTGGATGGATGCTATACAGTCGGGTCAGCCTCTAAAGATATTCGGTGAGGGATCGCAGTCAATGGATTTTGTGTACGTCGAAGATGTGGCCCGAGCAAATCTCTCCGCATTGGAATCGCAGCAAGTGGACGACGTGTTCAATGTCGGCACCGGGCACCAGACAAACCTTAAAGAACTGAGTCAAATGTTATTAAGAATCTACGGATCCAGTCTCACTCCAGAATTTCTTCCTGCCCGTGCGGTAAACAACGTTCAGGTGCGTCGAGCCGATGTCGCCAAGGCGGAGCGGCTTCTTGGATTTAAAGCCCAAGTGGATCTCGAAACTGGCTTGCGTACGCTGGTCCAGTGGCGAGAAGAGACAAAATTGGTGTCTGCGCTGCTGACGGGAGGCACCCGATGAGCCACGCACCGACAACTGTTGCCGCATTTGTCCCGGTAGCTCGCCCCTACATCGGAATGGAGGAGGAGCTCGGAGTACTTGAGGTTCTTCGTTCAGGCTGGATTACGCAGGGACCGCGCGTGGCCGAATTTGAAGCCCGTTTTGCAGCATACGTCGGTTGTGACGATGCCATTGCCGTATCCTCCTGCACCACCGCGCTGCAACTTTCGCTTCTTGCTTGCGGTATCAGACCTGGTGACGAGGTGGTCTGCCCCAGTCTGTCCTTTATCGCTACCGCCAATTCAATTGCCTGTCTTGGGGCGACGCCTGTCTTTGCTGATATTGACCTTGACACCTACAATATCGACCCTGCCCATGTGGACCGCCTCATTTCCCGCCGGACGAAGGCGATCCTAGTTGTTCACCAGATCGGCCTGCCGGCGAACTTGACGGAATTGAGACAGTTGGCGTCCCGCCGCAATTTAGTCCTGATTGAAGATGCGGCCTGCGCCATCGGCGCAGAGTACGACGGCGCGCGCATTGGGAAGCCGATCGGCGAGTGTGCCTGCTTCAGCTTTCACCCACGAAAAATCATAACCACCGGAGAGGGTGGCATGATTACAACCCAGAATTCCGAGCTTGCTGAGCGGCTCAGGCGGCTCCGCCAACATGCGATGAGCGTCTCCGATGTAACGCGGCACAGCGCCAAACAGATTGTCATGGAAACGTACGATGAAGTCGGGTTCAATTTCCGAATGACAGATATGCAAGCTGCCATCGGAATAGCACAGCTCCAGAGGCTGCCCGATTTGTTAGAGCGCAGGCGATTTCTCGCACAACGTTATTCGAAGGCTCTCGACGAAGTCTCCTGGCTCATTACTCCTAAAGTGCCCGCGAATTGCCGCCACAATTATCAGTCCTACATGGTGCGACTCGTCGACGAAATCGCCGAAGAACGTGACACGATTATGCAGCGGCTGCTGGAGCGGAACATCTCTACCAGGCGCGCGATCATGGCGATTCACCGCGAACTCCCGTACAAAAGCGCCCAAGGCGACGAGATCTTGCCACGGACGAGCCTGGCCAGTGACTCCGGAATCATTCTCCCTCTTTATCATCAGATGACCGAGGAGACGCAGGATTCAGTGATCGAAGCGCTCTGGGATATACGCATCTAATTCACCGCGATCTCCCTTGCGCAATACACGCGTTTGCCAGCCTCCGCTGAATCGTCAGAGGGGCTTGAGATAAAACTGTGCCGTATCGCCCTGGTGCTGCAGATTCAAGGCCTCGGCGATTCGACGCATCCTGACGCGCTGGGATCGGCTCGGCACCGGCATTTTGCTTAAGGGCACATTCCGCTGCAATGCGTCGCTGGCCCAGATCTGGAATTCCGTCGAATCAAACACCACGCGGTCGATTCGGAAGCCGCTTTTGCCCGCAAGCAGCGAAAAGCTCTTACTGCTGTGTATGAGCCTATGGCGCGGCGCATTCAATTGAGCCCAGTCCGTTCCGTAGGTACGCCAAGCCCAGCCCAGGAGCACAACGCAAGCGATACAGCACCCGTCCTTTCGAATGTGTTCGCGGGCGAGCGCTAGCAACTCAACCGGAAGGCATTCGAGCGAGTGTCGCAGAAGAATAACGTCGAACGTGTTCGGAATATCTTTGAGCCACTTTCGCTCAGCGAGCGTACGACAAAGATGTTCGAAGTCGTGGATATTGGCGGTATCGATGCCGTGAGCATCGTAGCCTAGCTCGCGCAACGAGCCGGTCCGAGCGGCTGCGCCGGGGCCAACGTCAAGCAGAGTGGTGCTTCTTTTCAATCGTACGCGACGAAAGATTGCCAGATGAGAGTTGCTGAGACACTTGGCTTTGATATAAGACGGCCATAACTGAAATGCAGCTTCCATCTTCCTTAGGAACGATAGTCCACTCTCGACCAGGCATTCCTCCGGGGTGTGCGCCTCGGAACTGCGATGATCTTCGGCAAGAAAGAGGCATCCGCAATCCAAACACTCAAAATACAAAAACGCTTCGAGCGCGCCCAGCGACCTCTCGCGCACAATATGCGCGGATGCTACTTCTGATTGGCAAATAGGACAAGGATGAACGTGCATATGTCCAGTTCGCTCCCTCAGACGATACGGCCAAAGCGACTTATACGCAGTCGACATATGACTATTCACTGGTCTGAGGTAATCAATACTTGAAGCTTATTTGTGCGATCTCGCGACAAGCCGGGGCATCTTAGTTCGCCCGGTCTTGTCTCGCAACAACTCAATCCGCAAGAAGACCCTTCGCAGCACGAAAACGGCTTCAGCAATACGCCGCTCGCCCCCGGTGTTCAGGGCAGCTGCTACCTGCCGTACCCCGCTGCCGCTCATACTCATTCCGGCCAGGGCTGCGCGATGCTGATAATTGAGGTGTACAGACCAAATAGACCGAAACCTGCCGGCCCAAGCGGGATAGCCATCGCTGTGGTTCGAATGATCCTGATGGTCAATGCTCAGGATGTGCGGGCCTCCCGCCCAGGCCTGAGATTGTAACATTTGGTCATAGGTACTCTTCTTCTCACGTTCGCGGCCTTGACCGCATCTACATAGGTTTCTTGAGACTTGTCCCCGTCATGTTGGTCTAAGTTCGGGTCCTAGATACAAGGCACTCGCTGTTAATGTGAAGCCAGAGAGAGCGTACTTCAAAGTAGCTAAGGGAGGATGACGCGACCTGCCCGCAGCGCTAATCCGCAAAGCTTCAGCACGCTCCTCGTCCTGAAAACATCGCGGCGGGGGTACGAGCTATCAGGTTCAGATCGCGCCAGATGGTTCGTGTCCTCGCATAACGGAGATCCATTCGCACCATCTCGTCAAATGTCGTTCGCGATCTGCCTTCAACTTGCCAGATACCGGTGAGACCGGGCTTGAGATCAAGGACGCGACGCCGGTGCCAACTGTTGTATCGCTCAAACTCGTAGGGCAGCGGCGGTCGAGGGCCCACCAGGGACATGTCATTGAAAAGCACGTTGAAGAACTGCGGCAACTCATCCAGGCTGGTGCGGCGCAGGAACCGGCCGAGCGGCGTCACTCGGGGATCATCGGCCAGCTTATAAAGCCCGTTGCTCTGCTTCGAATTGGCAGTTCCGGCGATCAGTTTCGATACATATTCTCGATGAATTTCGGGATCATTATCGGCGTACATCGTGCGGAACTTGTAAAACCGGAATTCCCTTCCGTGCTGCCCCAGCCGGTTCTTCCGATAAAGCACCGGGCCTTTGGAAGTACACTTCACCAGGACGGCGATGCCCACAAATACAGGAGATAACGTAACAATTGCGAAAAAGCTCCCAAAGATATCAATGGTACGCTTGGCCACGGCATCGGCTCGTCCACCAAGGACCGATGGCGACCGATCGACGGCAAATACCGGGTCTGCGCTGTCCTTCGGAAACATGCGGACCACTAGAGACAGACCGCAGTAGACTTCGGGACTGACCGATGTTTGCAGCGCGATCGAAATTCTCTCAACAATCTGCTCGATCACGTCCGGCGATGCACCTACGAACTCGGTTATCAGGATTCCAAGCGTCTTCGGCTCTTCGTACCATCCAAGGAAGTCGATCTCCCGGATGCAGGAAGAGAGGGCAGCAACGGCTTGTCGGGTTGGAAAGTCTACAGGTTTGGGTCGGCACGCTTTGCTGCTGATGAGCACAAGCAGGAATGGTCGACCGGAACGCTCGGTCCGGCGACGCTCGCGGTGCAGCATTTCGAGAAATACCTTCTGTTCCGCAAGATGGAGAACGGCCCTAAGTTTCTTTGCAGCCTGGCGTTCAATTACAGGAGCGGTCTGCTCGGAAGACCAGGCTGCCCACTTGAGCAATTCCATACTCAATCCTCCGCTGAAGGGTATTCGTAGTTGGCTAGGGCTCTGTGCAGTCGTTCCGCATTGCAATTCACGGTCACGAATCGCTCAGGTCGAATCAGAGTCGTGCCTCATTCGTCGTGTATTCCGAGTCGATGATCCAAGTCCCGTCGTCCGGTTCCAGTAAGTTCGCATCGATCTCGACTGACACCGATTGGTGAATCAGATGGATGGAAACAACGATCCGGGTCTGCTTGTTGTTACGAACTACAAGGCCCCTGAGGCCCTGAAGTGCACCAGATACCACGATGACCCGGTCTCCCAAGGCTGGAAACGGGTATGGCGCAGGAGACCTTCCGCGAGTCAAGCACATGCGTACGCCTTCGATCTCTGAATCGTCGATGGGTGCAGGTTTTCCATTAAAGGAGACGATTCGAACGATTCCCGGGACGGTATATAGCGTGGTTCGCTCTAAGAGGTCGATTCGCGTGAACACATAGCCGGGGAAGATTGGCCGCTCGATCGCGACCCGGCGATCCTTCCAGCGGCTGAGTGTTCTTATAACTGGTAAAAAGGATTCGAAAGAACCTGATTGAAGCTGCTTGCTTACGACCTTCTCATGGCGTGGTTTTGTAGCTATCGCATACCAACGGGGAGTAGACATCGACTAACCTCCTGGCGCCGTCATCGTGAAGGAATTCGATTGCTGTTCCTGGCGTCTGCCTGGATCAACTTCCGTTAGCGTGGACGGGCAAAACTCCGTAAACGTGACTCACATTTGAGCCACTGTGGAAAACCGCCGAGATCAAGAGGGACCGCGCCGTCCGGTAGAAGTCAGCTCCCAGACACATGGAACCAGGCCCGCTCTGACGATGGCGAAAGCAGATGCTGCCAGAGGAGTAATCGAGTGCGCTGCTTTGACTTCAACGACTCCGTTACTCACTCCTGCAATTCGAATGCCAGCTGTAGATTCGAAACGCGCTCAATAAAAAAGTCTTAAGACCCGAGAAACCGGGTTCTTTTATCCGAAACGGCTGCTCCCGTGCCAGATGAAGGCACAAAAATCATTCTGATCCCGTCCGCGCCAATCAGCACTTGCTATATGTGTGCAAATCGTTTCCAACAGTTTCACAACCTGGATTCACACACTGCCCTGGAGAATCGAGCCCGACGGGCCGGCGTGATCCCGTCTGTGCGGACGGCCGTTGCAGAGACATAAAAGCGGGCAATCACTTGGGGTTGGCCCCGTTCCGTATCTAACCTGGGCACCAGTGCTAGAGGTTTGCAGGTCCTGTATTCTCACACATATCTATCGCAAGCAATGATTGCTAATAAGTTACAGATTGTTCTTGACTGAGTTATAGTTTTGACATAGGCTGATCAATCAAAATTGCGGCCGCAGCTGAATCCTCCCCCTGAAACGGTTGCGAATCTCTGTTGAGCACACCGTCGCCTGGGCTCCTTGGTTCGATTCTCTGATATCAAACGTCAGTTGAGTTTGAGTAGGGGTGAGTTTGTGTGCAATCAAATACACATCTTGGTTGTAACGCAAGACCATGTACTGCGCAACATGGTGGAATGTTCATTGGAGGCAGATGGGCATAGCGCGCATTTCGTTTCCTCACTGGAAGAAGGAATCGATGCCTCAGCTCAAGGAAGACGGTTGGATGCCCTCCTGCTCGATGCGGCGGCAGAGGAATGGGACGAAGCATCAGCCCGGGTTCTCATCGAGCGCGTTGGAATTCGTCGGGTATGCGTTCTTGCGGAGCGGGAGGATACCTCCTGGCAAACGCGCACGGATACCGAATGGATCCAGCGCAGCATCCCCAAGCCTCTGACGCGCGACAATCTTGAAAGGGTGGCGGTTTGGCTCCGAGAAGGCGCACATGGCATTGCCCGCGCAAATCCCCTAGTCGCCAGCGGACGGCCTACACCATATCTTGAAGCGCTCGAAGCGCACAGTTTTTTTCTTGCGGCATGTCCAGCGATGCTCGACCTGCACAAGAACATTCGCAAGCTTGCCGGCGTAGATCATCCGGTCCTGATTCTGGGGGAGAGTGGAGTAGGTAAAGAAGTTGTCGCGCGTTTACTCCACAAATACCAGGCTGCCCCGGACAAGAAATTCATCAACGTCAACACTGCTGCAATTCCTACGGAACTCCTAGAAAGCGAACTGTTCGGATATGAGGTAGGTGCGTTCACCGGGGCAGTGAAAGCGAAACCCGGCAAATTCGAACTAGCGAATAACGGTACGCTTCTGCTGGACGAGATCGGAGAGATGAGCCCGCTTATGCAGGCCAAGCTGCTCCATGTGCTGCAAGATGGAACCTTCACCCGCCTCGGGGGTAGATTTCCTCAAAGGGTCGATGTGCGAATCCTTGCTGCCACCAACGTCAACATGGAAACTGCTATCGCGGAAAAGAGGTTTCGGGAAGACCTCTACTATCGCATTAGTACCTTCACGCTCCTTATTCCCTCGTTGCGTGAACGCCGCGAGGAGATACCACTGCTGATGGAACAGATGGCGCTGCGCGGTGCTGCCAGCGCTGGCCAGGAGTCGCCCACATTTTCCGCCCGTCTCATCGAGGCCGCTCAGGAATATCATTGGCCGGGGAATCTTCGCGAGCTCCGCAACTTTGTCACTCGCTTGCTCGTTCTTCAGGATGAGGACTCCGCGTATAAGCAGCTACGCGCGATGACTCATGCTCGAGCTGCAGCCACGAATGCAACTCCGGCCAATTGCCAGACCCCCATTCCGTCATCCGCCTCCACGGGCATGAAAGGCGTTGTCAACGATCTCAAGCATGAGGTAGAGAGAACGATGATTCGGGAGGCCCTGCTGGCAACTGGTTGGAATCGGAGACGTGCCGCATACAACCTGCACATCAGCTATCGGGCTCTCTTGTACAAGATTCAGCAGCACGGGTTGAGTGCTTGAGCCGATGAGGACCTTACTCGAGATCGCGACGAGTCGCTCCTTCCTGCCAAGTTGCTATTCCGGCTGGGGAGAACGAGTCGCGTGATCGAAAACCGTCTCAGCAGGGCCGATCGGAATCCGGAAATGACGGTCAATATCATGGCTCAATGAACGCATCGGCCTGTTGTTGTCACTTGACTTCTTGAAAATCGCCAGGCCTCCAGCTTCCATCAAAGGCGGGTGCACCCGGACCATAGATGCGGAAGTACGTGAACCAGTCTTTGCCGATGCGTCCAGTAAAGAATTTGATTGAACCCCTCGTGCGCCACGCTGACCATCGCCTCGTGCACGACGATGAACCGCCGTCGATAGAAAATATGTGCCTATGTGAAGCACATTTCCCTGAGCATCGAACGCGGTAAGGCGTATGCCGTTTGGATGCTGCATGACCGCGCCCGGCGGATACATCTGTTCGCGATGAAAGATCGATCCTGGGCTCGCGGAACGGAATCGCATGACTCGCGAGCAGCAGCAGGGTTCCCCTCTTGCGAATCGCCGCCAGCTTCGCCTCGATCGTCGCTGGATCAATGGTGCTGGCCTATTCTCCGCTCAGTCCGAGCATCACGGCACGGTCGGTTCCGTGCCCGGTGCCGGTCAGAGGCAGCGATCCGTAAAGCTCAGCCCGAAGGGCGGCCACCCTCGAGCAACCCACCGTCCGCGAGCTCCACCCCAAATCGGCGGAACGCTGGTCTCCACAACAAGTTATTCTTTCGCGTCCATTACCAACGCTTCTGATTCGTAGTCAGATTTAAGGCGTTTTGAATACGTGGCGGAGCTTCATGCGAAGGCCTGCTCTTAAGAGCCAATGTGATCACACTCGCATGCGTTGGATCCGGCTCTTTTGTCCGCGCACGGACTCGGTATGGGCCAGGATTTCTTGTGGGCTGAACCAGAACGCTTTCACCTGGTGCTGGCTATGCAGCTTCGCCAAGTCGTTGTAGTGCGGCGAGTCCGTGTGTTCCGATTCTCCGTACGGCAGCAGGCTCCAGACCTGCTTTGGCCTTGTGTGTTCCGCATCGGCCTCCACGACGATCATCATGTGCCCCCAAGCGTTATTGCAGAGGATCCGTCCGTCCGCCTGCTCAGGCCCTTCATCCGGGTGGAGCACTCCAAATAACTCCACATTGGTTCCGTCCATCGGAAATACGCCGTTGCGCACCACCACGTTGATCTTCCCCCAGGGAACATCCAGGGTTCCGAACTTCTTCTCGAGCAGTTCCATCCCCTCCACAAACGCATGCCACGCCGCGTCCTCTTCCCGGCCGGAGTGGATGTCGATTTTGCCGCGTTCGTAGGACAAGAAGCGCGCATATTTCGCGTCGCCCTGCACTGACTTGTAAGTCTTTGCCCAATAATAGAGATAGGTGGTCGCCAGTGAGTTCTCCGCCGAACGCCGGTTCCACTTCTTCAACTCTTCCAACGGACGACGCAGCTTTTCATCCTTCAGGCGGCTTTCGGAAGCTTGGAGAAGAAGTGGCACGATCACGTCCGCCGGCACAATGTACGAGTCGTACGCCAGTTCCACCATGTCCTCTCGCCTGAACTTCTTCTCCTGCCCGAGTTCGTAGACGACCCGCTCGCCGCGTATGTTCAGCGCCTCCATCCCCGCCCACGGCCTGACTCGGTATTGCAGGTAATAGGGGCCCAACATCAGCGGGTCCAGTCCCGAATGCGGCGTCGATACCCAGAACGGATTGTTGCAGTTCTGCAGGAACCCCGATGGCGGATTCGTCAGTTGAGGATACTTGTCAAACGGAATGTATGGCCCCCACTCCGTCTCGCGTGTCCATCCCGGCACCGGCTCGAACCAGTTGAACTTGTAACTTCTTAGTGGAACATTGCCATTGTGCACCCAGTAAACGTTCTTGGAGTCGGAGAAGAGAAAGTTCCACCGCGGGATCAGTTGTCGTGCGAGGGCCGCTTTGAACTCATCTAGATTCTGCGCCTTCATCAGGCCGTACAGTCCCAGTGAGTAATTCACGCCGTCAAAGTTCGGTACTTTCACCGACCACGCCAAATGGTGTTCGACGTCAAATCTCACCACCGGGCCGTGATGCGTGTAACGGAGGGGCAGAGACACGGTTTCCATATTCCCCGGACCTTTAACACGAAAGGTCGTCATTTCTTCGCGAATTTCGCGCCACTGACCCTCATATAAGTACTGCTGATGATTGTGCGGGTTGATCGTCTCTTCGTACACATCGGATATGTTCGGCTGATTCCAGGTCGCCGACCAGGTGATCCTTTCGTTGAAGCCCATCAGGAAAAACGGGCTGCCTAGCCAACTGATCCCGCCAGCATTCAATTTACCTGGCACCATCAGGTGGGCCTCATAATTCTGGAATCGGTTGGCCCAGGGCATGTGCGTGTGTTCCACATGCATGATCCGCCCATCAGCCGATTTCTTCGGCATGATCGCCCACTGGTTGGAACCGAACTTCGGAGAGAGCCACTTCTGTTCCGTCAGCTTGATTAGCGCCTCGTGCACGCTGTAGAAGCGGAAGTAATTGCTACGCTCGAACGCCTCCACGTCCTCCGCCGTGATCCTGTCAATCCACTCAGGAACCTGCTTGCGGTGCTCCGCGATGTAGGAATTCACTCCGCCTGCGAAAGCATCGAGAAGGGGATAAACCGCGGGGGAGATTTTGTCCCGGTTCTCGATCACACCCTGCTTTGTACGCATCAGCCGCTGCAGATAATCGCCACCCCACCGATACTCATCCGGGATGAACCGCAGCGGACCGTCGCCCAGGGCCTGGATGCCTTGCACCTCCGCGAGCCGACCCTGGGCATCACGATATTGCAGCATCATGCGCTCGAGATGGTCCTCTGCCTGCGCATAACCGTAGCCGAAAAAAGCCGCTTGCTCAGTGTCACCAACAATGTGCGGGACGCCATAGGAATCTCGATAGATCGTCATGCTTTTCGCCAGCCGCTCATCCGCCGCCCCGCGAACGGCGGGTCCAGGTCGCGGCCGCTGTGGCTCACCAAAGTTGAAATCACTAAAACCGATGATCGATGAGAATGCCAGTACTAGCGCTTTCCGACGACTCAACTGCATGAAAGTGCCCCGCTTTCATGAGGAATCGAAAGCCGCACTATCGCGTCCGCTCGCAACGTGGTCGCGCCATGTTCGCAGTAAACAGCTGTAGCGGTCGCGAGAAGTGCTGCCGGGCTCCTCAATGATGATCGATTCTGCGGAAGGGCTAGTTTACCCAGTTCACTAGTCCGAACGCGGTCCTGGACGGGGAGAGAACTGCATCGTAAGTTTCCGGGACGACCGGTCTTGCGTGGAGTAATTTGCTGTAAGTGCGCGCATTGCACCTGATGCTGCTGATGAAGGATTTGCGCAAGACACTGCGTCTCGCTCGCTGGTGAGACTGAGTGCAAGTGTAGCTCTGCCAACCTGCCTGGGCCCGAGTAAGGCAACAGCGGGAATTGACCCAAAAGCTGAACGAGCCGGGTATTAGCTGCGTGCTCGATCATAAGCTTGCAATTATTCCATAACGCAGAAGAAATGCAGGGTATCCTGCTCCACTCGAAGCCTCTGATCTTGAAACGGGGTGTACGTCCCCATTCCAGAGAATGAACCGTTCCCGGTATCTACCGCGTTCTCCCTGCTTCTACCTGTCTGGATAATCCCGAAACTTGAGGTGGCTCAGGAACCAGACGACGTGCCGCATCAGGCGTCCCCATCGAGAATCGAACTCTTCCTCTATTCCTGCGTCTGAAATCGGCTCTGCATCGGAATGGATGTGCTTCGAGTCCTCCCATTGACCACTCCAGCACATCGCAGATCCCGCCTGCCAACGCCACCCTCGACCTGTTCCGTGCCCTGTCTGCCGCCATAATTCCCCGCCGACAGCATTACATCCCCACGCATCCGCCCTAGCGGCTTACTGCAAATCGCCCTATCCACACCGCTCCGCACCGATACCCCCTTGTTCGCACAGTTCCGTGCGCGGAGCGCTGTCGTACGGCACCAGAGATTTGTCGGTGATTGAGGATCGGCGCAGGCACCACTTTAGTGAAGCGCATTTTCGGGGAGTAATCCTGAGAATCGCGCGTGACCGACGCTCCCAAAAGCGCCTTGGGCTGAAGTCGCCGGTTGAAGGCCAAAGTTCACTTTTCGAGTCAAAATACAGTAGAAATGAAGCCGCGGAGCGGTGATTGAACTTTTCTGTCCACTCCGGCTAGTTGACCATTGGTGCTCAACACGCGAATCGAGAGGAGGCCGCTCAAATGAATCTGCCCTCCGAGGCGAATCTCCGGTCTGACAATTGGCGCGGTTTTGCTGAGCGTGGCGGGTAACTATTCCATATATAGACAAACTTCATCTAATATGAGACGATGACTTGAAGAATCGGAGGCATGGCTATGTCTACGTTCCCGACGTACGCAGCACCCGGGTATCAGTTCGAGGTCATGCCGGACCTCAGTCGTCTCGAGACGCGCGAGCGCCTGAGTCAATCCGCGATCGACGGGTTGTTTGCCATCGCAGACAAGTGGCAGCTTTCTATGGAACGCGCAGGCGAATTGCTGGGAGGAATGCCGCGGTCCACCGTCTACAAACTCAAGACTGCTGCCGGCACGCTCAGCCAGGACCAGCTCACGCGGGTCTCCTATATCGTTGGCGTCTACAAGGCGCTTCATATTCTGCTGCCGGACGAGCCTGCGGATCAGTGGATGACCCGGCCCAATGACAATTTCCTGTTCGGCGGTCAAACCCCTCTGGACTTCGTGGTAAGGGCGGGAATACCTGGATTGCAGCAGCTTCGGAGTCTTCTCGATGCCGCCCGAGGTGGTCGATAAGGTGGCTTTTCTTCAGGCCTTCGACCACAGTGGTACCCATCGACTGATTCCCGCAAAATACAGCAACGGCAGTGTTCTCGAAACGCTGCCCCTTCCTGCGCAAACCATCGCAGATTTGACCGAACTCGACGCCGCGACGAATGAGCGAAAGCAGGCGGAGCGCAGAGGAACTGCAGGTATCGGCCCGGGCGAATTGTTGTATGGTGTGCCCGAAGCGCACATAGTCAACGCGGCGTTTTGTCACCCCGGTCCTCACGGCGGCCGTTTCAACGACGCGACACGCAGCGCCTGGTATGCGAGCGTCGAACTAGAAACTTCGATCGCTGCAGTGGCGTTCCATAAACGCCGCTTCCTCGCGGAAGGCAGAATAGCCGGCAAACTCACATTTGAGTATGTGGACTTTCTCGCTGACTTCCATGGTGAATTTCACAATCTGGACGAGACAGAAGCTCAAATCTGTAGGAAGTCTGAGCCAGTTCCACAGTGTTATGGTCCATCACAAGCACTCGCGACCAAGCTTCTTTACAAAGGCTCACCTGGGATCATCTATCAAACCGTTCGGCGGCCTGAAGGGACGTGCATTGCGTGTTTTCGGCCAGCTCTCGTCGTACATCCCAGACGGGATCTAGATTATCGAATGACGCTCGAAGCCGGGACGAATACTTGTCATGTCGAACCTATTCAAAAGCAACCTTGATCCAAGGACCACGATCACCGGGAAGTCAAGCACGATAGCGAAGGCGATTCGGGATCACCTCGATCTTGACCCTAGCGACAGAATCAAGTTTCTCCATCCCGACAGCGGTGTCGATCCCACCCAAGATTTGGACCTCGGCGTTGAAGGGGCATCGTCGATCTCGGGGCCGCCGCGTTCGTTCGACGCGATGGAGACCGCAACCACTGAGGGCGCTGCAGATTGATCGCAACGTGCAGATGATCAGCACAAAGGAAAGAACCGCCAGCGATGCCTCTGCGAGTAGCCGCTGGCGGTTTTCTTACGATGAACGCGCCCTGCAAGTCGCTTCATAGGTGTGAGTTCCCAGTTGGTGGAACCCAATCGTATGCGACTCAGAAGAACAGGTGCGCGTAAACCTGAACAGCTCGACTCGGCGATATCCCGCCGAAAGTCCCGAATCCAGGCGTACCACAGCTCCGTTCAAGAACCACCCGGTATGCCGATTGAATGCATTGCCCGCGTTTGCACCGATTTGCAGCTTGCGTCCCTCACCCGGAAGAGCAAAATTCTTCGCCAAAGAAAAGTCCTCCTTGGCGATTCCGCAACCTCGGCGCTCCGTCTCTAACGTGTCTCCGAGAGCGTTCTCCATCTGGTAGCCTGATTCTCCCGCCGAAGATGAATCCTCCGCCATCCACAGCAAAGACGAGGGAATGGACTCAGGTCGACTCGATGCGACACGCCAACTATGTTTTTGCTGACCATACCCAGATCCTCATAGGCTTGGTGCGAAAACGAAGGAATTATTTGTGATCACCCAGACCAGATCGGGCGGAGTGGTCGCGAAATAATGACTTGTTCACTAGTGGGTGACGGTTTTTCCTGCCCTCTGCCGGCATACTCAGGGGCTCGCGGCAAGAATGAGGGAGTTGCTCAACGGTGCATGGACCGCCCCGCCCATTCGCGCGAATGGTACGGCCTGGATGACGAAGAATCAGCGCGCCCGCACGCATTAAAAGGCGTGAAAGAAATGGGGGCCCCTATCTGAGCGAATACTCCATGTGGGAAGCGCTGGCCACACTGTCGAGAAATCGGCCCGATCCAGAGAACAATCCCTTTTTTTCCATGCATTTTGGGCGCACAGGTCATCAGTGAAACTGTCGCCGAAGCTGACTCGCCCGAGCATGTACCGGTCGGAATACGTCACAAAACCCAAGCTGTTGATCAGGACGCACGTGCTGAATGTACGTCGGCAATAAAGGGGTGTCTTCGTGGACAACTTTCACGAGGGGTTTTTGAACGGCGGTTTGACGGATGGAGCGCTGCCTGATCCGGAGTCAGTGGCGCCGTGACCGAACCGATTGGCTCTTCGCAAAGACCGGCCCCGCCGTCAGGAAAAGTACTAAATGTTGTCGCAATTTACCGGTGGGTAACATGGTAAGCCTCTGAATTTTCAACTATATGCCGAAGTCCCGATTACTTGAACCGCTGCATACAATACTTGAATCAATCCTCGAGATATCTGCCCAATCCTCTCGAATAACAGGTTTGCAGTTTTTGAATGGTCCGGCTTAGCAAGAGTTCCAGGATGCCTTCGACACAGGGAGGATTCATTGATGCTCGAAGCCAGTAGCCACTCCCACAGCGTGCACGACGGATCCCGACAACGGAGGAATCCACCATACCTTGTGGTGGTGCTTTTTTAGCCAATAGCTATACCCGGCATCAAAGGCCACAAGCGCAAAATTGACACTCAACTGGCCAGCCTGCGACGACGGCATAACGGGATTTGCTTCCCTGCACTCTTGCTCAGAAATGCAGTGCTGCGTCATCTCCACGTCAAATACTGCCATTCCCGCATACAAACCATTGAGAAAGTAGTATCTCTTGTCCATCACTCTTGGCATTGCCATTGATGAATTTGCGGCCACTGTATGGCTGACGGTCGAAGTTCCATCGCTCGCGTGCGAATCGGGCAGCCAGTCCCACGCCAGGACAGTACCTTGAGGACCAAGCAAGGGTATCTCAAGACTCATGGCTGATTCGGAATTGACGTCAGCCGTCGTCGCGAGCGGTTCCTGCGGCCAATTGGCGGGTTCCTGCGGCCAGCTGGCGATGGTTTCCTCCTAGATACATAAGAACGAATACAGACCTGATCTGCAGCTTCACTGCTTCCTCCGGCAGGCGTCGTAGTGACGCTCTTGCCGGAGCTATCGGCGTGAGATTTGGCGCCAGTAGGACTGACACGAAGTCGGGCTACAAAACATCGGCGGGCATTCCCAATTTGGTCCGCCCCCCACAAGAAACCGATGTCGTATGTCCACCCGGTGGGGCTCCAAATTCCCGATGGTTTATCTGCCGGGAGAGCGCCGCTGGGAAGGCTCAATTGATGCCGATTCAGGAATTTCTGTTGCTCCATTTCGGGAAAATTAAATGCGACGCAGAATTTGCATAAATTCTTTATTCCTATATAGACAAGGACATACTGAGAGGACTACCCTGCTTCGGTAGTAACCCAATCGCGGGCCCGTTGAGTTAGCTCTGCAAAATCTGCGCTGGCTAGCCGGGGTACCGGTTCCTATCGCCATCAAGGAGAATCCCTATGCTCCTGAGATTGCAGTCAGCTGTTTCTCTCTTCACCTGCAGTTGCCTGATCAGTGTGGCTTCTGCGACTCCATCCAATATCGGACTTGTCATGACCACCGGTGAGGTTCAGGTTGATGGCTCCTCGGTGCGGGGTAATTCTGCGCTGTTTTCCGGGAGCCTCGTCCAATCGCAGGACGCCATTTCGAATCTCCAATTTTCCGACGGCACGACCGCGATCATGAGGCCCGGTGCGACAATGACGGTATATCGTGAACGCTCTGTACTTAAAATGGGCGTCACCATGCAACGCGGGCTGGATAAGCACCCGGTGATTGCGAACGGGCTGAGAATTTCCGGCGCTACCCCCAACGCTATAGCCCTGATTGGCGTAAAGGATGCATCGCACTTAGAGGTTGCCGCGCAGGAGGGGGAAACGGATGTATGGACTTCCACCGGAAACCTTGTAGCGCGAGTAGAACCTGGCAAGACCCTCACCTTTGCACTCCTCGCGGCCGGCGGCGCTCCCGCAAATGGCGTCCAGCTGCATGGAATCCTGCAGCCGCATGACCTGCTCAAAGATGAACAAACAAATGTGACATATCAGCTACAGGGTTCCGGCCTTCATGCACTTGTCGGTACATCGGTTGAGGTAACCGGAACTGTTTTGGGCGGAAGTCCGACTGCAGGCACGCCGCCAGTGGTAGCCGTTTCCAACGCCGTAGTGATGAATAATGATTACGCAGCGACGGCAGAGGGCCAACAAGGAGGCGCGTCTCCGACGGTGACAGGCCATGCCTGGAACAAGAGTAGCACTATCTTCCTGATTGTGGTGGCTATTGGAGGAATCCTTCTGGGCCTAGGGGCGTCAGGCGCATTTAGCTCATCACCCAGGCCGGTAACGCCAGCAACACCTTAGCCTCACGCCTTCTCTCTATTTCAAGCACGCCTGCCTCCGAAGACGAAGACGTGTCCGGAATATGGCTCCTGTTCGAGCACCGTCTGCACCTGTGCGCTCAGCCCCTGAAAGCCGCGCCGCATATCGGTGATCCCGGCGGCGAGTCAGATGCGCGTCCCTGACCGCAGCTCAATCACCGGGCCAGGCTCTCCAGCACAGCACGAATCACGGCGGGATCAGCAGCGCCTTCGATGCTCAGTAAAGCCCGACCCGGAAACTCGATCGTGATCGTGCCCGCACACGGTTCGGCTGGCGCTGGCTCTGAGACCTGTAGCGCCTCTGGCGCTTCCGGCTCCGCAGCAATGGTCACCGGCACGAGCGCGGTGACCGACCTCGACCTGCGCGGCTGCAGATCACCCCTCTCATACTGCCGCTTCCAGCGAAATACCTGGTTGGCATTTACTCCGTTGGCCAGCGCCACGCTCGCCACACTGGCTCCGGGCTCCAGCGTCAGCCTCACAATCCTCAGCTTCTCTTCGATCCGGCGAAAGACTCGCCGCTTCCCGCTCGACGACACACTCGCATCCATGCGACCTATCGTCAGTCGGCATATATCCCATGTCCAGATGGGAAGGCCGTACGCTTACCCATCCTCAATGAAAGAATGAAAGACTCCGGACTCCGATATCAGTCGACGGTTTTATGCAGGCCTTCACGAAAATCCACCTGAACCTCGTATCCCAACTGCCTTTCAGCGAGCCTGATATCAGCCAGAGAGTGCCGGATGTCTCCAGGCGCTCCGGTCCATTCCTGACCTCACCCTTGTAACCGGTAAGCTCGCGCAAGATCGATGCCGCCTGCTTGAGCGTGATCTGCGAATTAGTGGCGATATTGAAGACGCGGCCAGAAACCGCTTCAGAGCTTCAGCAGGCGCGTGGGCGGCTAGTCAAGAAGGGTTGCGTGTACAACATTCTCAATGAAGGTGAAATCGTGGCTCTGCTCGCCGTCTCCCCATATGGTAGGAGTCTCACCCGCAAGCATCTGGCGCGTAAATTTGGCGAGGACTCCCGAATATTGAGATGCTGGATCCTGATATTGCCCACACACATTGAAGCATTGAAGTAGCGTAGCGTCACCGTCTCCAGCCCATAGAGACGCGGGTAAAGGACTGCATATCGTATTCGCCAGCCACCTTCGATACGGCGTATGGAGAGAAATCCGAAGCGCTTGACCAATCCGAAACTCATACTTCCGTATGTATGGATTTAAGTCGGTAAGTCAGAGCTATCGCACGGTTAGCACTGGCATTAGAGTCCGAAATGCCTCTAGTAATTCAAAGCATTTCATCTCTTTCGAATCAGCGAGTTGCGATTTCCAATCCAGGTTAATGGCGCACCAGCCAGAACGAGGTGCCTTTCTGTTTAACGCCTCGGAGTTCGGCGGCACTCCAAAACTCCTTCAGCACATCGGCAATTGATGGAGTGTTACTAACGAAATTGTTCGGAAGCAGGATGTCATAACCGTTGTGCCCAGCGAGTAGGCTGGCTGCTAGAAGATACTGTTCGGAATAGTACGGACATCCTTCCGAAAGATAATCGAAGGGTAGGTAAATATCGTGTATATGAACGATAACACCGGGCTTCAGACGCGGAAGAATCTCCAGAAAAAATACCGTGACATCGGAATTCATGAAGCTACGGTGAGATCCGTCCAGGAAGAAGATGTCATTCGCCTGCAGGTCGTCGATGAAGCCCAAATCACAGTCTTCAAGCGGCATTCGCACCACGTCGTCACAAAGTTGGTCGATCTCCCTTCTTGGGCTCGGATCAATCGAGATCAGTCGCGTGGCAAGACCTCGATCTTTGATCGCTCTACGTACGACCTTGGTCGAAAAGCCGCTACCGACCTCGACATACAACCTGGGCGACCTGGTAGCGATGAATCCATATAGGGCAAACGTATCCAGTCCGTCTAGCAAATGGTTGATCCAACACGGTTCCCCAGGATCTGCCGAGTCACGAAGAGGAATCGCCAACAGTTCCGGCGCCAATTCTAGAAACTCACGTAGCAAGTCCCGATATTGAGCTGCTCCGCGGCTGAGCAGCAAGGTCAACTCTGGATGGGCCGGCTTTCCGTACCCGTATCGAGGACGCGGCTTGACAGGGTAATCCAAACAGATGGGTTGATGGCCCATCGTCACAAGTCTTATGTGATAAAGCAAATACACCAACGACGATGAATCGCGCCGCTTGCGCAGTCTCTTCTTTATTGCTTCAGGAAAGATCACGGTAGCCCACTTTATGTCGATCAGGGATGAATATCGAAAGGGACCTTTAACCCGGGATTAGCCGGTTTTCAATCACGAAGTATCGGACTTTGCTGTCGCCACGGCTCAGTTCCCTCAGCCTGTGATAGAGCGGTTGCCACATGATTGTCGCTCATTACGCACGTTTCCGAATCTTATAGTTCCCTGTCAAATTCCTCAAACGTTAAACGGGCCTTGATTTGACGAGGGCAAAGCGCTCTTTGAGGCGGAGAAAGGGCGACTCCAGCCACCGATACGATAGGCTGGCCAAGGCGATGGTGATCAGCAGACCGCCGCACCAAAAGATGAGGAAGCGCAGCGGGGTTCCAGCTCGACCACCGAGGGCCAGAGCAACAAGGCGCAACGCAAGCGTATGAAATACGTATAAGCCATACGAGATTTTGCCAAGATAGACAAGTGGACGCACGCGAATCGACAACCCGCACACCCCAAGAAACAGGCAGAGACATCCCACAGTAGCGCAAGGATAGCCAAGTGCTACCAATGCTCGAGGCATAGTCACCAGGCTCCCGCAGGAGATGAGCAGTCCGATTCCAGCACAGCCCAATAACGCGCGTGTGGCAAGCGTGAAGCGCGGCGCGCATCCGTTAAGAATAACGGCGCACAGAATACCAGCCCCGAGTGAATCCAGTTGAGCGAAGGTGTTGTACCACGCAGCACCCGGCGAAGGCGAAGTCATGCACAATATGATGCGCGTAACATTCGCAAGCACGACAAGCCCAATCGCTACAGGTAAGAGAGCCCTTTTGGACATCCTTTTTACGGCGTGTGGCCACGAAAGATAGAATTGCTCTTCGATCGACACACTCCATAAAATATCTACCCAGGAATTTGCCGAACCCCAAATTACAATTGTCCAATTTCCAGCGAGTAGCAGAAATCCTGGAAGATACTTAAGCGGCAGCTGGCCACCCCAGGGCCACACTACGGCAACACCGAGAGCCAAAAAATAAAGGGGCCAGATTCGAAGGATGCGGCGAGTGTAAAACGACCGGAGGTTAACGTCGCCTGTTATAGACTTCTCGCGCAGAAGTAATGAAGTAATGAGGTAGGCGCTAAGAAGAAAGAATAAGGTGACTCCAAAACTCCCAGAAAAAGCGACGTTCCCAAGAAACGCTGCGACAGGCTTCGGCAAATGAAATCGGAGGTACTCCGCGGGACTGTGGGGGAGCGAATGCGTAACATACACTGCAAAAAACGCAACGAAGCGAAGAATATCCAGTTCGGGACGATAAAATCGGGCCGAACTCGTAGCGGCTACGCCGACATCGTAGGTCTGTGTATCGACCAGGGTAGCTCTGTCTCCCACGGACAGGTTCCCTTCAGCTTTTCCATCTTGCGTCGACCGGCTACGTTTCGTCATTCCGGGTGAGTCTATTAGTCCAAGCTTTTGGTAGCAACCCGTAGCGCGCCGAGAGTGTAACATATTTCACAAACTCTTGTTGCTGATCTCTTTCTTGAACTCGAAGCGGTCGCAGCTCAGTCGCGTCATTATTTACCGGCCGCTACTCATTTACTGGGCAGGGTTGCAAATCTCATCAAGTCTGAGACCTCTGAATGGCTTATTATGCCCGAGAGTCCATTGTTGCTGGGCTATTTCAGCAACATATCCTGTTGACGACAGAAGAACGGGAGCGCCCACGCGCCGTGCTACCATTCGGTCATGCGCAGCGGCCCCACCGTTTCGCAGGAACAGCGCGGTAACCGGGAAGGCGATCGGGCGAAGGATCTTGCCGCGTCGATTGTAGGCCGTTTACCAGCGCGTGCACGCGCCGTTTTTTCGATTAACTCACCTCTTCGGGCGCGCTTGGCGCGCGGGGCATTGTGGTCAGTCATCGATACCGGTTTCACTCGGGGCTCTGCACTGGTCATCTCGATTGTGGTGGCGCGAACGGTTGGCCGGGAACATTTTGGTCAGTTCGGGATTGTACAGAACACCATTGGTCTATTCGGGCTCTTTGCCGGCCTCGGCATGAGTGTTACGGCGACTAAGTACGTTGCCGAGTTGCGCCACTCGGAGCCTTCGCGAACTGGCCGTATCCTGGGACTTTCTACCCTACTTGCAGCCGTCAGTTCCATCGTAATCTGCGCGATTCTAGTTGCAACAGCGCCCTGGCTCGCCAGAACAACTCTGGCGTCCACCGAGGTTGGCTCGCTGTTGCGCGTGGGCTGCGGATTGCTATTTTTCTGCGTGCTGAACGGAGCCGTTTGTGGGGCGCTCTACGGTTTCGAGGCATTTAAATCAGTCGCGATTGTTGATGTTGTGGCGGCAATCGTCGGTTTCGGGGTTGTCATCGTAGCAGTTCTGATCGATGGGGTGCGAGGGGCAATTCTGGGGCTGGTTGTAGGTGACGCGATGCAGTTCCTCGGCTATACCTTCTTTCTGCGTCGCGAACTCCAGAACCACGGCTTATCGATTGTCTACAAGGGATGTTTCACGGAGTGGCCAGTTCTTGCGAGATTCAGCTTGCCAGCGTTGCTCGCGGCGGCCATGACTGGTCCTGCGAACTGGATTTGCTCTGCCATCGTAGTGAATCAGCCCGCTGGTTATGCGCAAATGGGTTTGTTCAACGCTGCGAACCAGTGGAGGGCAGCAATCATGCTTCTTCCACTCACGCTCAGCGCTCCTTTTCTTCCGGTGCTTTCAAGCCTTTTTCATAAGGAACGCCGAAAATATTCCAAGGTGCTTTTGACCGGAACCGCTGTCAATACCTCGCTCGCCCTCGTTGGGGCTACCGGAGTATTCCTGTTTGCCCATTTGATCATGGCGAGCTACGGCAGGGGGTTCGTGAGCGGGACGCCGGTACTAATTTGCTTGGTTTTTTCTGCCGTTATGGCATCAAGTGTATGGTCAGTTGGTCAGGCAATTACCAGCGCTGGTAGGATGTGGTGGGGTTTTGGCATTAATTTCGTATGGGCTCTTGCGCTCATCACCTCGTTATGGATCTTCCGTCGTCAGGGGGCATACGGATACGCTCTTGCAAATTTGATCGCCTACGGAGTCCATTTGCTAACTAGCGTGTACGCTTACTCGCGCGTGTGCACTGCGAAAGGGGGCAGGAATGAACCTTTGTCCGTTCCAGGCTTGGAAGGTTGAATTCAACTCGCTCGATCCAGCCTCATTGCGGCCCAGCCTCATTTATCCCAGCAGTTGCCCGCCAGAGCCCGAAGATCAAACGCATATCGTCGATATTTTTCGTCAGAATTCCTGAGGTTGGGTCTGCAACTGACTATGCTGGAATCGCGAAACCCTGCAATTTCAATTGTCTTGCCTACGTACAACGGTGCCGCTTATATTCGGGAGTCGGTAGACTCTTGCTTGACTCAGAGCTTCCACGATCTCGAGTTGATCGTTGTCATTGATGGCAGCACAGACGACACTGAGGTTATTCTCAATTCCTACTCCGATCCGCGGCTCCGAGTATTCAGACAACACAATCAGGGGTTGCCTAAGACCCTCAATGCTGGCTTTGCGCAGGCTCGCGGTCGTTTCCTTAGTTGGACATCGGATGACAATGTGTATTTGCCGGAAGCGATGGGTGTGATGTGGGAATATTTACAGAATCATCCGCAGGCGGCCATGGTTTGCACCGACTGCTTCTTAATCGACGGTCGCGGAAAGACCTTTTCCTATAACAGGACTACCTGGGCTTGTTTTCTCTACCGCGCAGAAGCCGCAGCTCTTGCGGGACCTTACCGGCCAGAGTTCCGTCTGGTTGAAGATGTAGACTTTTTTCTACGGCTGCGACATTATGCTGGGGCAATTGACCGCATCCCACGACCCTACTACAAATATCGTGATCACAAAGCTAGCTTAAGTTCAACACAATCCGCTAAACGACAGTTCGTGTCGTTGTGCTTACATTACGATTTGGTTACCCGCGGCATCGAGCAGCTTGATCTGGAGGAACTATTTTGGGATCGATTGTCTAAATCAGCGTTATATCGTGATTTCCAGTCGATGGATGCTATAGTGCAATTCGCACAGGAACATCACGTTCCGTTCGCGCAGAAGCTTGCTGCCCGGCGCAATTTTTTGAGAACTCCGTTGGGCTGGCTGTGTAATCGACTTGTCATAGCGGCTCGTAGCCAGCGCACGAAACTCCATAATAATGCCGTGCTTCTCACAAGAATGGCGCAACAGAGGAGATCTTCGTGAGTGCGAAGGTTCGACCGACCGAATCCCGACCTGTCGTTGCTGTGATCTTTGGCACGCGCCCGGAAGCCATCAAACTCGTTCCAGTCGCGCGTGAGTTACAACTGCACGCTGATTCACTCAAGACGGTGGTTATCTCAACTGGCCAACATCGCGAAATGCTCGATCAGGTGATTGGCCCCTTCAATATCCGCGTCGACCATGATATGTCGCTAATGGAGCCGGGTCAGAGCCTCTATCAGCTTAGCAGCAAGACAATTCTCGCCTTTGAAAACGTGCTGAAAACTTTTAAGCCGGATTTTTTTTTGGTTCAAGGAGACACGACTACTGCATTTATCGGTGCTTTTGCTTCTGGCTACGCCAAGATACCAGTCGGACACGTGGAAGCGGGGCTACGCACGAATAACAAATATTTTCCATTTCCTGAGGAGATCAATCGTCGGCTCATTTCGGTCATGGCTGACCTGCATTTCGCACCAACAGACGGTAGCCGACAAAACCTGATTCGCGAGGGTGTTCCAGACGATAGGATTTTCGTCACAGGGAACACTGCAATCGATACGCTACTTGCTGTTCTTGAACTTAAGCGCAAGGTCCTAGCTAAACTTCCGGCGTTCGACAGCAAGCGCCTGGTACTGGTCACCGTACACCGACGCGAGGTCTTCGGTGAAACGATGAGAGATATTTTCTACGCATTGCGAGACTTGGCAAATGCCGTACCCGACCTCCTGATCTACTTTCCGGTCCATTTGAACCCCAACGTGCGCAAACCTGCACAAGAGATCCTCGGAACATCGCCGAATATCATCCTTGCCGAACCGCTCGATTACTTTGACTTTGTACATGTTATGTCGCGCGCTGACCTGATCCTCACGGACTCAGGCGGCATTCAGGAGGAAGCGCCCACACTTGGCAAACCCGTACTCGTGTTGCGGGGACAGACGGAACGTCCAGAAGGGCTAGCAACTGGCCTGGTCCAGTTGGTGGGAACTGAGCGCCGCTCAATCGTCGAATCTGCGCTTCGAGCATTAAATTCTGACGCAAGAATGAAACAAGGCGGCAGAATCAATCCCTATGGCGATGGAAAGGCAGCCGCTCGGATCGTGAAAGAGATCCTTCACTTTTTGGCTTTGCCTCACGGTGGCGCTTACGATGAAATAGGTGCATTCCAGCCGATGGAACAAACTGCGGTGTCTCAAATTATGGTGAAGCGAAACTGAGAATGGCCGAGCGGCTTGTGAATCGTATTGCCATCCCGTCAGGACTGCAACGGTCG
>Ga0206881_10075_pt1 | contig 34350 bp, 37 predicted proteins | sample Alteio_BWOrgCont_3_FD_152867 | JGI IMG/M metagenome (GOLD analysis project Ga0206881, IMG submission 152867) | Enriched cells from forest soil in Barre Woods Harvard Forest LTER site, Petersham, Massachusetts, United States -... | ecosystem: Environmental > Terrestrial > Soil > Temperate forest >...
CAAGGTGCTCTGGATGGCCTGTCAGCAAGCTGCGATTCGCGCAGGGCTCGAAGACAGGAACATCCACCCGCATACCCTGCGGCATTGTTTCGCAACGCACATGCTGGAAGCCGGCGCCGACCTGCGCACCATCCAGATCCTGCTTGGGCATCGGGACCTCGAAGAGACCACCATCTATCTGCACCTGTCCAACAAGCACCTCAGTGCAACCGCCAGTTTTCTCGATGGACTGACGCTTACATCCCGGAGAACCACGCCACGCAACGACTAGGCCGCTCCTCGCTGGAGATGGCCGACATCATCCGCTACGCCGGTTATGGCTTCGCAGAACGCAGTCATCGCTGGATCAACGGGCAGCACCTGAAGGTACTCGATGCGATCACGCGCTGTCGCACCGCTGCACTGGGCGGCCATCGCGATCAGTGCGCGGACTGCGGACACACTGCCATCTCCTATAACTCGTGCCGCAACCGGCATTGCCCACGATGCCAGGGCAACGCCCGCCTGCGCTGGCTCCAACAGCGTGAACGGGAGCTGCTGTCCACTCGCTACGTACACGCCGTCTTCACGCTCCCGCGTGCGCTGGCTCCGCTTGCCCTACAGAACAAGCGCGTCCTGTACAGCCTGCTCTTTCGCGCCAGCGCCGAAGCTCTCCAGCAGGTCGCTCGCGACCCGCGGCACCTCGGTGCGGAGATCGGCTTCTTCAGCGTGCTCCATACCTGGAACCAGAGGCTGCAACATCATCCTCATGTGCACTGCGTCATCGCTGCAGGTGGCCTGGCTCCAGATCACCTGCGCTGGATCGCGTCGCGCCGCTCCTTCTTCCTCCCGATCAAGGTGCTCAGCCGCATCTTCCGCGGCAAGTTCCTCGCAGGGCTGAAGGCAGCGTTCCGCGAAGGCAAGCTCGAGTTCCACGCTCATCTCGCTTCCTTAGCCGAGCCGCGCAGCTTCGCTGCATGGCTCCGATGTCTCTATCGTCACGACTGGGTTGTCTACTCCAAGCCACCCTTTGGCGGACCGGAGCATGTGCTCCGCTACCTCGGTGCATACACCCATCGCGTCGGCATCTCCAACGGCAGACTCCTCGCACTCGGTGACGGGCAGGTGTCCTTCCGCTGGAGAGACTCTGCGCACAGCAACCGCAAGCGCATCATGAAGCTGCCGGTCGATGAGTTCCTGCGCCGCTTCCTGCTGCACCTGCTCCCTCGCGGCTTCGTCCGTATCCGCAACTTCGGCTTCCTCGCCAACCGGCAACGCGCCACGCTCCTGCCACTCTGCTTCGGCCTGCTCCAGACTTCAGCGCAGATTTCAACTTCGACAACATCCTCTGCAGCAGACCATCCTCACTCACTCTGGAACTGTCCGGTCTGCGGAGCAACCATGCATGTCGTCGAGCGGCTCTCCGCGGCTCAACTGCTGCTTCGCTCCCCACCTCTCCAGGAGTATGCCGCGTGAATCCACAACTCCATCATCGAATCATCTTCCTGCCTCGGCACGTACAGAAACTCTGTGTCTCACTCCACTCGGGCTGCTCTGCCCATCCTCTCTTCCACCTCTGCCCAGCACACCAACGCGATGCTTATCTCGACCAGTTCTCGTTAAAACTGCCGCGCGCAGCCGCCAAGAGCAACGGTCCAAACCATCGGCACATGCTCAGCCACATACAAATCCCATAGGCTCCCGCGGGGGGCGGCTTCCTTCAAGCCGCTGTATCCGAAGCGCCCACAATACTCCTTCGATCCACGAGCTACGTCTTGCCGGGCGCTCCAGATACAGCCCTAAGACTTCTGGCCCATTGTTCCCCCGCGCAATATGGCGTCTATATCGGCTGAGAACTTTTGTTTCATGCTGAGGGGGGCTCCGTAATATCCAAAAAGTACACCAGACAGCCCGTGTCCCCTGCAATCGCGTGCTGGCCCGCGGCAGCAACCGCCCAGATAGGATTTTCGAGGCATTGACGCCGGTTAGCCGGCCAGAATCCAGATCCCAGATCACAACCATTCGACCCCACGGCGTGCTGGGGTGACAGCCAACGTAGTCTGGTACGCGGTGGAGCTGTGCGTCGGATAGGCGCCATAAACCTCGCACCACACGAACCTCCGCCGCACTTGCGCGCGTCTGCGCCACGCATGTGGAGGCGAACTGGAACAGCTTCAGTTTCTCCTTGGCCACGCTTCCGTCCAAACAACGGAGCGCTACATTGGAAGCAAACGAAACTTCAAGATGCACTGCATGATCGACTCGGAATTTCGGTCGCAAGCGAGACCGCTTGAAAAGTTCCAAGTGCAGTCGATTTCGGGTTGTTGACGATAGCGTCCTTTATCATTCACTACTTGGGTTGGCAAACTGCAAGAGTTTTGGGTCATTGGTCCGGTAAGCCGGTTATTCAATCAAGTAGTCTGGCCAAGGAGGGCGAACGACCTAGGCGGCTCATCCCAGTTCGCGGCTTCATTTTGCGGGATGCGCAAACGCGCCGAAGAATCGCGGTCAAGGCTACTCATGAGCTCCCGGCTGGGGCGCTCACGTTCTGGGAATCGCGCCAATGCCTTCGCGTCTGCTGCCGGCGCGGGTCTACTATGTCAAAATCTTTCGATTTGGAGGATTCCGTGATGAGTAAGGAGGCGAGCGACAAAATCCGCATTCTTATCGTTGATGATCATCCCGTCGTCCGTGCTGGCCTCGCCAGCATGCTGGGTACCCAGCAAAACCTCGACGTAGTCGGAGCTGCATGGAATGGTCAGGAAGCTTTTGCGCTCATTGAGCAGCACCGACCGCACGTGATGCTGCTCGACCTGCGCATGCCTGGCATGGATGGCATACAAACGCTGCAAGCATTGCGCTCCTTCCCCGACCCGCCGCGAGTTCTGATGCTCACCAACTTCGAGAGCGACGAGGATGTCTATCGCGCAGTATCCGCCGGAGCGCAGGGTTACCTGCTTAAGAGCACCACTCAGCGGGAGATGATAGAGGCTATTAGGACCGTCGCTTCTGGCCGTCAATACTTTCCTCCGCACATTGCAGCGCGGCTTACTCATCGCAGATCTCGGGCTCATTTGACAGTCCGGGAACTTGAAATCCTCGACCTGTTGTCAAAGGGGCTTACCAACAAACAGATCGGCTGCGCGCTAGATATCAGCGAAAATACCGCCCGAAACCACGTCAACAAGATCATTGAGAAGCTCGATGTCAGCGACAGAACCGAAGCTATTGCAGTGGCATTCCGGCAGGGGCTCCTCGAAATACCATCCTAGGCGGCTGCCGAGCCTTTTGGGTGCGCCCGGCCCAAACCACCTAGTTCATCTGAACCATGGGATTGGTTGCACTGACTCATGCGCGCGCGTATTTGACTCCTTTACTCTCCATCGTTGCTTAAAAGGGCTCGCTTAAGTAGCCGTAATTGAACGCATAGAAGGATGTAACTGTTTACAGACAAACCAGGCTTCGCGAGTAGCGCCGATTGGGAGCATTTTTCAGGAGGTAAATATGAAGTCTCTTAAGGTCGGGATCGGGTATGCGTTGCTGATTCTGCTGTGCAGCCTTTCTTTCGCAACCCGGTCGAACGCACAGACCGTATTCGGCAGCATCGCCGGAACAATCACGGACTCCACCGGGGCGGTTGTCGCAGGCGCTAAGGTGCAGGCGGTTGAAGAAAAATCCGGGACCACGCTGGTTGCGATTTCCACATCGGCCGGAACATACCGGCTGCCTGAGGTCCCCATCGGAACCTTTGACATCAACGTGAACGCGGCCGGTTTCCAGGCGGAAAAGCTCACCGGAATCCAGGTGAACCTCCAGGTAACTTCGGTGGTGAACGTCGCATTGAAGGTGGGCACAGCCACCGAGAGTGTCACCATTGAGGCCAATGCTCCGCAGCTGCAGACGGATAGCTCAGACATCTCCGGCACAATCACCGCCCAGGAGTACCAGAAGCTGCCCTTGGCACTGGGCGGCGTGGGCGCCTTTCGCTCACCGGAGGCGTTCATCTTCCTGCTACCCGGGAACACTGGGCCGGGCACAGCCAACAGTCCGAACGGAATATTTTTCAGCAAGATCGCCGGCGGACAGGATTACGGCGCTGAGGTGCTGATCGACGGCCTCAGCCAGCAACGCAGCGAGAACGGCTCCTCCTTCGATGAGGAGGCGCCGTCAGTGGACGCACTGCAGCAGTTGACCGTTACTGAAGCGCTGCCATCAGCCGATTACAACCGAACAACGGGTGGAATCGAAAACTTTGTCACTAAGAGTGGTGGCAATCAATTCCACGGTTATGGTTACGAAATCCTTCGCAACACGGCTCTGGATGCGAATCTCTGGTTCAACGGCGGTAATGAAGCTCTGCAGTGCGTAGGCGCGAATGATACTGCAGCCTGCAGAGCCACCTTCGCCACACCGGACGATCACAAGAATGACTACGGAGTCACCTTCAGCGGTCCGGTTTGGATCCCTCACCTCCTCGATTGGCGTAACAAGGTCTTCTTCTTCTTTGCCTGGGAGCAGTTGAAGTACAGCCTGGGTGCGACCAACATCACAACCGTTCCAACCGCGGACGAACTCGCGGGCGACTTCTCAAATCCCGCTCTGTTTAACACGTCGAACGTAGTGGGCACGAATCCCTGCGACGGAAGCCCCGTCTATCAGGGCCAGATCTTTGATCCTTCGACCACCAGAACAGTGAACGGAGTAGAGTGCCGCACAGCCTTTCCCGGCAACAAGATTCCGGGTGGATTCTCTCCAGTGGCGCAAAACCTGCTCAGCTACTTCCCGGCGGCGACCAACGGTCAAGTCTTCAACAACTTTTCTTACTCGAGCACCGCACCGATCGAGAACACGACTTTAACGGTTCGTATCGACGCTAATATCACTCAGAAGCTGAAGCTATGGAGTTCTTACAGCTCGCGTGACAACAACCGTATTTCGGGAGCGCCTCCGGGTCAATTCCTGCCTTACCCAATCGACTACCAGACCTGGAAGCAGGACTTTGAAACTCACTTCTGGCGTCTGGGACTGGACTACGCCATTACCCCAACCCTTTTGAACCATTTCATCATCGGCTCAAACCGCTCCAACAGTATCAACTTCGCCGTTCCCGCCCTGGAAGGCAAGAACTGGTTCGGGATGCTGGGGATCGGCAACGCGGTGAGTAACAACTTCCCGGTGGTCACGAATGGATTGACCGCGCAGGAGGGCATGCCGAACAATGGTGACAACATCGACAACGGATTGCGGCTGGTAGACAGCGTCTCCTGGCAGAAGGGCGCTCATAGCCTGACGTTCGGTACTGACATTCGCTATCAGCAGTACTCGCCAATCAACAATAACTCTCCATCGATCAACTTTTGTGCAGCGCAGACCTCCGGATATCAGGGATCGGGCAACAATGGCAATGGATTGGCCAGCGAACTGCTGGGTCTGGCCTGTAACGGGGGCCAGAACGTGTACTCGCATCAGTCCCGGTGGATCTCCTGGTACTACTCCGGATATGTGCAGGACAACTGGAAGATTACCAGGAACCTGACGCTGAACCTGGGCCTGAATTATAGCGTTGACGTCCCCCGGCACGAGGCGCTCAACTATACCTCCAACTTCAGCCCGACTGCCCTCGACCCCGAGTACGGCGTTCCTGGTGCACTAGTCTTCGGAACAACATGCAACGGCTGCAACACGAAGTGGGCGAACACCTACTTCAAAGACTGGGCCCCGCGGGTCGGCTTCGCATACACCCCGCCGTGGCTCAATGGAAAAACGGTGCTACGCGGCGGCGGTGGAATCCTCTATGGTCCGCTCCAGTATGACGACTTCGGCGGATCGATGAACGCCGGGTACAAGTCGAGCCCTGTTTTCCCTTCAAAGAACAACTTCGATCCTTCTTTTGTGATCGATACTGGATACCCGGCCTTCCCGGCTCCTCCCAATCTGGATCCGGGCCAATATAACGGCGCCTTTCTTCCCGGGTCGTATATCGAGAAGTCTGCCGGGCGCCCCGCTGCTATCTACAACTACACCATGCAGGTGCAGCAGCAACTCGCGACGGACCTGATCGCGAGTATCGGCTACGTCGGAGCTGTGGGCCAGAACCTGCAGGCGAACAACCAGAACATCAACAATATCCTGTACGACAATCTCAAACTGGGCAAGGAACTCGGTCAGCAGTTAATGGGTAATCCCTATGGTGTACCGGTTCCGTTCGCTGGATATTTCAACCTCTGGGGCAATGGAGTACAGATCCAGCAGGCGCTACGTCCCTACCCGCAGTACGACTTTATCGACTCTGGCTGCTGCCTGGAGGCCACCGGACACTCCAGTTACAACGCCATGCTCCTGTCCCTGTCGCGGAGGTTCCGCGATGGGTTGAGCCTGCAAGTGTCGTATACATGGTCCAAGAACCTCAACGACACAGATAGCGCCCTGCCGAATACCAATCCCGGCCAGCCGCAGGTCCAGAACTCCCAGAATCTGCACGAAGAGAAAGCGATCAGTGTTCAGGACGTTACAAACACCTTCGTCGCGAGTCCCTTCTATGAGCTGCCCTTCGGCAAAGGCAAACCGTTCCTGAATCAGGGACCGGCGAGCTATCTCCTTGGAGGTTGGCAGATCGGGGCCATCCTGCGTTATCAGGACGGTCAGCCCATGCCGTTCTGCTGCACCGTCGGAATACCCGGCTGGGAGAACTCCACCAGGTACGACCTTGTTCCCTCTGTCCCCATTAAGAGCGCAGTCTACCGAAAGGGCTGGAAGAACATTAACCCGTTCAATACGGCCAATGGAAGCGATCCCAATGTAAACAGCTTCTTCAACGGATCTGACACAAGCTCCGCCGCGGCCTACCACAATGGCGCAAAGCCGGCGTTTATCGACCAGGTCGCGGCGGTGAACGCATCGTCGGCTAATTTGCCCTACACTCTGGGCAACACACCCAGGGTTACCAACATACGTATGCCTGCCTGGGAGAACGAAGACTTCAGTTTTATTAAGGTCACGCCGATTCACGAGAGTGTGAATTTCGAGTTGAAGTTCGAGTTCCTTAACGCGTTTAACCGACACCTGTTCACATCTCCGGACGATAACCCGGCGGACTTCACGTTCGGTATCCCGACCTCGCAGGCGAACTCTCCGCGCGCGATTCAGGTGACGGGAAGAATCAACTTCTAGCCAGCTGGCCTCCCAGGGAGCGTAGCTCAATGTGCGCTCCCCATTTTTTTTGGTCCGAGACTTGCAGCGCTGTCCGCGGGATGCAGCCGTTGGATTTGACATGCCAGGTTTGCTCTTCTAGCTTGGGCCTAAGTTCTATGCGGCTTGCGAGTCATCGGGTTTGTTGGCTGTTTGCTTCGACATTAATTCTTGCTGGGACCTCGCCGTGCCAGCAGGCTTCGGACCAGCTGCAGTCGCTCTTCCGAGAGGGCGCGGAGCAGATGCATGCGGGCAACGCGGCGGCGGCGGAAGCTGCATTCCGCAAAGCGACAGAGTTGGATCCATCCTTTGCTCCTGCACATCTCGATCTTGGTCTCGCAGAATTGAAGCAAGGCAAGCTACCTGACGCGATTGCCTCGATCAGGAAGTCGCTGCAACTTGATCCCTCTTTGCCAGGGGCTCACCTTTTTCTCGGAATTGCCGAGTATCAAAGCAATGACACCGACAATGCCCTCGTCGATTTGCGCCAGGAACTCAAACAGGACCCGAAGAATGTTCAGGCATTGACCTGGCTCGGAATAGTCGAGTTGAATGCTGGGCATCCCGAACTGGCCAGTGAGCCGCTTGATCGCGCCGCCGAACTCTCACCAAAGGACGAGAACGTCCTCGACTATCAAGTCCAGGCGCATATGGCAGAAGCCAAACAAAGCTATACAGCGCTCTACAAGCTGAACCCGGCGTCGTGGCGCCTACACCGGCTGAACGCCGCTATTGACGCGCAGGCGCAGGACCATAAGGGGGCCATCGAGGAATACCAACTGGCCATCAAACTCGCCCCAAGAGAACCTGAGTTGTATGAGGGCATGGGTTGGGAGTATCGCAAACTGGGTCAGGCCGACCAGGCCGCGAAGTCCTTCGCTGAGCAACTGAGGCTGACACCGGGGAATCCGATCGCCATGTACAACCTGGGTAGCGCACAGGTGGACAATGGGCAAGAGCAGGCAGCGCTCCCCTTGCTGCAGCAGGTCGTCAAGATCTACAACCATCCCACCGGTGCTGATTATTACCTGGGCCGGGCGCTTGTAGCAGCGGGAAAGAACGATGAGGCTGTGCTGGCTTTTCAGCGTGCGGCCACGCTGAACGGAGAGATGCAGCGGCGGGCCTGGTATCAGCTATCGCAGATCTATCGGCATATGGGAAAAACGGCAGACGCGCGTGCAGCGGCAGTGAAGTACGAACAGCTCAAACAGGCCGCTGATCAGGCCAGCGCCAAAGAAGTCGAGGACTGGCGGAAGATGAACGCCGCCAGCGCTGCCGCTTTGAGCGATTCAGGACAACAATAAACCGGCAGCTTGCAAGCATGCTATTGCCCGTCTGTCGTAATCGAACAGGGTCACTTCGGCCCCCATGGTTTCGGGCAGATATTTCTTTGAAGTATCCGAAGCCTTATTCTGGAAATGCACATTCGCTCTCAGCCGTCCTGTCTACGAATCTCCCCATAACGACAGCCAAATAGTCGCCTTCTCGGACAAGCGTTCCCAAGCTCTTGCAGCTTGCCAACCCAAGTAGTGACGATGAAAACGTTTGCGTAGGCTGATCGTGGTGAGCAAGATCACCACGAGGAGGTGGCAAGTGCTTTTTGTTGGAGTGGACGCACACAAAAATACGGCACAGACTACAGACCTGGCGGTGTTCTCTACAGAGCTGCCTGCACGAATATCATGCCCGAGATCACGTATTGCTGCCTTCCTGAAGGTGCGCCGGTCGGGCTTCTCCCAGTCATTTAATTCTTGATCATTGTATTCCTAGCTCAGACTAAATAACCGCCATATGAGAACGTCGAAGACTGGCAGGAGTCGGGTTCCCGTGGAACAGAATGATGCGGTGGATCACCGCAGTTGGTGGGTTCAGCGTGACCTACATGCATTATGTGAACATTGGATGGCTGTGTCAAAACAATCACCGCGGCTCAGTGCGTTTTCCGGAGGATTGAAAGTTTCGTGTCGAGATGACCTGCAGACCGCGCGAAGTGTAGTTGGTCAGGTAGAGCGATCGGCCGTCCGGTGAGAGCGTTATGTTTCGTGGAAATCCTCCCGCGGCAAGTGTCTGAAGCGTGGTTGCGTCTCTCGATTTGGAGATGCTGAAGATGGCTGCGGCTCCTGGTGCATCTGCAAAGCGGTTGGAATTTGCAACGGCGAGCATGCGGTCTTCGGCAAACAGCCGGATTCCCACCGGCGCCTCTCCGTTTGTAGAGAATGCATGCAGCAGCGCGTGTTCTGGATCGGATTCCAGCAATCGAGGGCTGAAGACCAAAATTCGATTGTCTCCACGCGCGCTTACGAAAAGCGCGGAGGAATCCGCGGTTTCCACCAGGCGCACCGGGGAGCACCCTGCGGCAACACGAGAAAGAACTGAGCTTGCGCGACGCTGGCCATCAATAACCCGCTGCGTGTCGATGACGGTAATGAAGCCGTTGGGGCGGGCCGGCGTCCCCTTCTTCTGAACACAATCCTCCTTCGTGAGCAAAGAATTACCGCCGTCAGCGATGTGCGGAGGATCGTGCGCGGGCACAAGCTCGCTGGCCACATACAGGCGGGAGCCGTCGGCAGAAAGAGCGAGGCTTGGAACAACGTCACCCGTTGCCAGTTGCCCGATGGTTTCCGGATGAGTGACTCTACCGCCGGGATCGGGATGGACTGCGACGATTCCGATGTTGCCGCGCGACTGACCGATGACTCCGTATTCGTTGAAAGAGAAGACGTACTTCCCGTCAGGCGATGAGACCACATCAAAGGTGCCCGCGCCGTCGCCCTGTCCAGCAAAATAAGGTACGGCTTTGCCGTCGATGGCGTTTTGCACATTGACGAAGGCCACGCCTGCATCGCCTACTCCGACGACGATTGTCTTGCCATCAGGCAGAAGAGCGAGACTATTGGCGCTCGGTGTCCCGAGCGGCAGGAATCGATAGGGCTTGAGGGCGCCGTGCGTGCCCCGGAATATCTGCAGCCCGGAAACAACGTCGTGTCTCGCGTTTGCAACTGAGTCGGGGCCGGTAAAATTTGGGGCGCCGACATTTGTCACAGATACAAATACATATTTCCCGTCGTGAGTAGCGATTGCGGTGGTCGGATTTCCAAGGGTGGCATAGCTAGCAATGCCGACTGTCTGGCCTAGACCAACCGACCTTAAGAACAGGCACGCGGACAGAGCAACCAGGTGAAGCTTGATGCCAATGCGGAGAGAGGAAGAACAGTTCATGCGTGTCTCCATAGCAAGCAATACGGGGCAGGAACTGTTCCGGAGAAGCGGGTCCTTGTTCCTGCAACGCGGGAGCACATACTGTGCACTGCGGCTTAACGAGTAAAGTGTTTAGGCCGGAAGTTGCGAACTAGATTATCGGGCGGAAAGAGCGTCAGCGCAGAGACAACAGAAGGATGGGCAACGAAGAAAAGAGCGCTCGGCTGCGATGAGCATGAACTTCATGGCGTAAGAGTACAGATGCTACTACCAATATCAAGCATCGCCTACGTGCTCTGGCGTAGTACGTGCTTTGTGTTGATCATGAATTAATCTTGACTCCTGCCAGATATATGATATTTTTCCCGCATGGAATACGCTGCATTCAACTACGGCAACACGGACACCATGTTAGTTGCGTATTCGCGCGTCGCCTCTCGATGTCGCCTTTGATTCTCGCCCAGCAGATTTTTTAGACAGAACTGAGCTTGAGGATCGCTATCCCTTGAAGATATTGGTGTTTGAGCTTTAGCGGGAGCCGATTATTCAACGTCTTGCTTAACCGCTAAGACGAAGAAGACGATTTCGTTTCGTCGCTCGGGCCGCTCCTTCGTAGCCGCCGCAGCACTGTCTCTAATTCTGCGCACTCTGAACCGATTCTGAGCGTGGTTGTTGCTGTCGAAGGTGGCGGCCCATGGCTCCTTCTGCGAGCAGGAGGCCGAAATCTCTTCTGCGTGAGGCAATGTTATGAGTTCAAGAACGACACATTCCTATCTTTTCGCTGTCCTGTTCGTTTTGAGCAATGTAATCGCGTTCGCCCAGGCCGTAACCAGCGGACCGTTGTTGGCTCAGTGGCGGACTCAACGGGAGCTGCCGTTGCACACGCAATCGTGACCATTGCGCAGGCAGACACGGGCGCAGTTCGAACTGTCCAAACGAACGAATCGGGCCAATACCGCTTCCCGTTTGTCAAGCCTGGGGATTACGCGATCTCGGCGAAAAGCGCGGGACTCACGGCTGAGATCTCGCACTTCAGTCTCCTGGTCGGCCAGGAGCAACAGATCAACCTAGTGCTTGCTGTCCAATCCGTCCAGCAATCTGTGTATGTCAACAGCTCGGCATCTCTTCTCGAGACTGAGAACGCCAACCAGGCGACCTCTTACGGTGAAAAAGAAGTTGAGAACATGCCAATCAACGGCGGCGACATCACCAACATCGCCTTCACTACACCCGGACTCCGTCTCAACGTAGGCGGCGGCGATACCAACTTCAACGTCAACGGCCTGCCTTTCAGCTCGGCGCTCTTCACCATGAACGGGGCTGACATCACGGAACCTTACAACCTGAACAATAAATCCGGAGCGAGCAACAACACGCTCGGGGCGAATGACATTCAGGAAGCTGCGGTGATCGTAAATGCCTTCAGCGCGCAGTACGGACGCATGGCTGGTGCACAGGTGAACTACATCAGTAAATCGGGCACCAACGACTTCCACGGCAACCTGGCAGAGAACTACAACGACGCGGTCCTGAATGCCAACGACTACTTCAAGAACCTTGAAGGCACGCCTCGCGGACGCGCTGTCGCCAACCAATACGCGGCATCGATTGGTGGTCCGATCTTAAGGAATAAGCTCACGTTCTTCGCGAATGCGGAGGGGCTACGGTATGCCCTGCCATCGTCGGGAGTCGTCTCGCTCCCTTCTCCGGAATTGCAACAGTACACACTGGCTCACATTCCTGCGGCGTCCGTTCCTCTCTATCAGGATCTCTTCAAACTCTACAGTGGCGCCCCGGGTATCAGCCGCGCTGTGCCTGTCACTACAGGCACGGGCCCTCTGCAGGACAGCACGGGTCATCTGGGCTGCGGCACGCAAAAGTTCACAGGAACTTATGTAAATGGATCAAGTGGACCGCAATTCGGAGTGAGTGTTCCCTGCGCGGTTGCCTTCGGCACCAATGCATCGAGCGTGAATACGGAAAGCTATGTCTCCGGGCGGGTAGATTACAACATTAACGACAAGCAGAAGATCTATTTCCGCCTGAGTCGCGATTGGGGCATCCAGGCCAGCGCGACCAGTCCGATCAGCCCGATCTTCAACCAGCAGAGCAATCAGCCCTGGACGATTCCGCAAGTGAACTACACCTATTCCATCACACCGAACCTGGTAAATAACTTCATTGCAAGCGGCACTGGTACTCCGCCATCTTTGGCGTCGTTAATTTCCCCGATGCGGAGCAGGCGTTTCCAGGCAACTTTGTCTTCGATGACGGCGGAGCCAATGGAAGCGCCAACAACACCACGGGGACTGGTTTTGCCAACGTGGATGCCTTGCTGCCAACAGGAAGACGCGGAGAACAGTTTCAGCTGATCGACGACCTTTCCTGGAGCCACGGCCATCACACCATCCAGGCGGGGGTGAATGACCGCAATAACCGGATCTCGGACTCGACCATTTCCAGCGGATCGATCATCGGCACCACGACGTTCAATGACCTCACCGACTTTGCTGTAGGCACAGTGAACAGCACAAACACGGGGTCGAAATACACGCAGTCCTTTCCCTTGCTGGCCACGGCCCATACACGCCTCAATTCGCTGGGTTTCTACGGGCAAGACGAGTAGAGCATACGCCGCAATCTGAACATTACGTACGGGCTCCGGTTTGAGCTGCAGGGCAATCCCTCATGCAAAGAAGACTGCTTTTCTCGCTTTAACAACGCGTTCCTCGCTCCCGGATATCCGTCGGGCGCGACTGTTCCATATAGCGCGACCATTCAGACCGGGCTTAACAAGACCTTCGCGAACCTTGAAGGCATCGTGACCGAACCGCGCCTGGGCATTGCTTACTCCCCGCGTGGGGACGCCGGCATTGTAATTCGCGGCGGTGTCGGCCTGTTTGCCAATACCTTTCCGGGAAACATTACGGCCAGTGTCTTCGGCAATGCGCCGAACAAGTTCACGCCGACTGTGAACTATGGGGATGTCGCCCTGAGCAACGACGCCATCAGCTCACAGGCCGTCGCGATAGCTTCGAATGAAGCCTTTCAGAATGGCTTTTCAAGCGGCGACAACCTCATTCAACTCCAACAAGCGCTCGGCAAAGTAAAGTTTGCGACTCCGACCTTCTATTCCAATCCCACTCATTTCCGCACCATTAAAGCTATAGAGTGGAGTGTGGAAATAGAACAGTCCCTTGGAAAGCGTGATGTCTTCACGCTTACCTATGCGGGGCAATCACGGATATGACGAATCGGCCACCAACGCGGACCCCAACGCCTACATTGGAACCGCCAGCCGTTATCCCAACGGTTTTGGAAGCTTGCCCACGGCTATTCCTGATCCGCGCTTCTCTGCCGTGAGCCAGATCCTCGTCTCGGGATATTCGAATTATAACGGCCTCACTGCGCAGGTACGTCACGCATTCAGCTACGGGTTCCAGGCGCAGGCCTTCTACACCTGGAGCCATGCGCTGGAGGCTCAATCCACCTTCCGGGACCTCTACAACGCTGTCTGTATACAACCCTTATAACCTGAACGCCGGCTATGGTCCCACCAACTTCGACACACCTATCAATTTTCACTGCGGACCTTCTGTGGGTAGCACCAAAGCAGAACAACCGCTGGCTCCAGGCCACGCTTGGCGGGTGGACTTTTGGCGGAAAGCTATATCTGTACAGCGGACGTCCTTTTTCCGCGACCAATAGCCAGATTCCCGGTCTCCTCTCGCCGACATTCGGCGGCCCGATCCTGGCCGATCTGCTGGACGCGAGCATCGTAGGAAAACATTGCTCGCGCGAAGCGGTAACCACGCCTTGCATTACCGCCAGTCAATTCTCCGCATCGACAGCGTCAGCAGCGAACCCGCATCAGCAGGTCGACTTCGGCAATACTCCTCCCAATATCTTCCGTGGGCCAGGATTCTCGAGCGTTGCCAGCCAACTTACCAAGAAGATTCCGGTGAAAGAAAGTGCTTCCTTTGTGCTTGGCGTTACGGCCTACAATCTTTTCAATCACGCCAACTTCGCTGTTCCCAACGGGAACGTCGCTTCCGGCTCTAATGGATTGATCACCAGCACCGGTCGCGTGCTGGTGTTGCTAGGCAAGTTCGTTTTTTGAGCGTACAGACTCCGATGACAGATATAAGTGGAGATACTTCAATGAAGACGTTCCAGCGATTTTCCCTTGCACTGCTAGCAGCCACTCTGTTTTCCTTTCCTGTTTCAGGGCAGCAGCGACGCCCGATCACGCTTCAGGATCTCGTATCCCTGAATCCGTTTGCTGGCCAGGCAGGAGTGCTCGCGCCCGACGGAAAGCACTTTGCAGTGGTTGAAAAGGGACAGATCGCGCTGCTGCCGGTTGACGGGAGCGCGCCGGTCCCAGTGACTGCAACTCAAGGAGCGAAGTCTGAAGTGAGCTGGTCAGCGGATAGCAAGAAGCTGGCCTTTGTCAGCCAGGGCCAGATATGGGTGGTACCCGTTTCCGGTGGAGAGCCGGTCAAACTAACCAACGACCCGGCCGGACCCGGCGATCCACGCGGTGCGACCGATCATCTGCCGAAATGGAATCCGAACGGCAAGTGGATTCTCTATGAGTCCGGCCGCAGAGGATGGAACCAGCTCTACGTCGTCAGTGAGGACGGAAAAGCCGAGCACCTGATTGCCTCGACAGAGATTTATACCGGCGGCGATGTGATTGCCAGCTCCGCTCCGGACCAGGGCGACGCAGTCTCGTCGGATCGCTTCGCCCCCAATCCATCCTGGTCGCCGGACGGGACCAGGCTTTCCTACACAGAGCGGTCACGTGAGCTTTTCTCCGGCAAGCTGAACATCGTCGCCTTCGACCAGAATTCAGGAACGCCGACAGGATCTCCACGCACCCTCTACACGGCCAGGAATGATGTGGGCGGTGCGTGGGCCGTGAATACGGCTGCGTGGTCTCCAGACAGTAAGACGCACGCGGTTGTACTGCAGGAGACCGGGCGGGATAAGGTCTTTCTGATTCCTGCCGCAGGAGGTAAGGCGAAACAACTCACGACAGGCGAATGGGAAGATGAAACACCGGTGTATGCGCCGAATGGAAAATGGATCGCCATCGTCTCCAACCGCAATCTTCCCGAAGAACGCCACATTTGGATTGTCCCCGTGGATGGCTCCGCGCCATGGCAGCTGACGCATCTTGACGGTTTCGAGAACGATCCCCAGTGGTCTCCCGACAGCAGCACAATTTACTTCGGGCGAGGAACGTTACTGCGCAACCCGGCCACCTACTTCGCGTCCATCCGTGGCGAAAATGAACCGCGGCCCTTGCGACCGTTGCAGCATTCCATTTTCGAGCAGGCCCGGCTTCCCACTCCGGAGGTCGCCCATTTCAAAGGGAAGGATGGTCTACCGCTCGCGGGAATTCTATTTCGTCCTTTGGGCTTCAGGGCAGGAGTTCGTTACCCTACGGTGATTTGGGCGCACGGAGGCCCCGAGGGCCAAGTGACGTTGAGCCTTTCTCCTTGGTCTCTGTTTCTTGCTCAGGAAGGGTTTGTGGTATTCGAGCCGAATTTTCGTGGCAGCACAGGCTACGGAGAAAGGTTTCGCAATCTGAACGTCAAGGACTCCGGGGGCGGAGAAGTCGATGATATCGCCGCGGCTGTGCATTACCTGATCATACAGGGATTCGCTGACCCTTCGCGTGTCGGCATCGGCGGCGCAGCCATGGAGGTACTGTTGTTGCGAATGCCGTGACGAAGCTCCCGGATACCTTTGCCGCGGGCATCGAGATGTTTGGAGTGGTGGATCGCGCATTGTTTCTGCAATACACCAATCGCAATTCGAAGATTCGCTGGGAGACCAAGATGGGTGGAACTCCCGAGGAACAACCGGCGGTTTATCGGAAAGCGAACGTGCTGCCGGATGTCGAAAGGATCAAGACGCCTCTGCTGATCATGCACGGCGAAGAAGATCCCCAGGTTCCACCGCAGGAGTCCATAGAATTTGTCGCAGCCCTGAAGAAAGCCGGCAAGACATACAACTACATCACCTACCCGAACGAAGGTCATGGATTCCGAAGTCCCGAACATCGGCTGGACTCGATGCAAAAGGAACTTGCATTCCTGCAGAAATATCTACACCCAGAGTCCTGACCGCTGTTGCCGCTGCCCGTTTCAGGGCCGGAATAACCTGTGTAACTGCTCTTCACAAGGTCATCGCGGCCGGTGAAAAAGGTCGTCGGCCAGGGTAAGTCAGTCTCGCTGAGTGAATCTCGCGTCTGCGACCTGGCGCTGGCCGATCTGCGCTTGATCCTTACGTCGCGCGCAAGCAGGCGGTTCCTGCCATGTTAAAGAAACCGCGGCGATACACCCTAGCTATTCACTGAATGGAACGCCAAATGTCAAGAGGGCACTTCGTGGTGGACGATGCTGTGCACCGATCAAGTTTGGGCGTCTGCCCATGGTTTTCCAGATAAGCAGTGCAACAGCATTCATGTAGAGAAGGCGTAACTGCTCTCGGCTCTCGCCTCGGCTGCTGTAGATGCTGATCTCGGTTAGAAGGCTCGTTTGTCCCGAGTCGGCCAGGTATCGTCCCATACTGACCGCCGGGGCATTCTGTATGTCTTGCACTTCATCCGCGCCTTGAGCGACGATCTCATAGTTTAGTGATCTTGGGGCATATTCGCCGTGGAGGCTGAACAAGAGATCATTCGAGGTACGGTTGAGCGCATATTGTGTGTCCATCATGTGCTGCCTCTTGTCGAGCAAAGTAGATATGGCCTCACGAGGTTGATCGCGAGTGTGATCGCGTAGCTCTCATCGTTAATTCGTGTTTCTCTTTGCGAACCAGTAGTATCGGCGCCAGCAATTAATGCAGCGAACCGGGCGGAGCGCAAAGAAGCCCAGTAGGCCATCGAGGGTTTGCGACTCGGCCTCCTTGAATTCAAATGAGCTGCAACGGGGGCACACTCGACGTATCCAAAGTAGACGCGGAATGTAACCAGGCCACGTCAGGCCAATGATATTCATGCAGGCTGTTCCTCACGATCGGATGACAAGTTCACTGAGTGCCGTTTTCATCTCCCGAACTGGAATTTGAATCTAGCCACGAAAGGAGACGCCGGACGCTGCCAGTAGCCATCGCCACGCATGAGTCACCCGCTCCGTAATAGAGGTGAATAGTATCTCCATCCGCGCCGATGGTTTGCCCACAGGGGAATACGACGTCGTTGACATCTCCTCCGCGCTCGTAGGGAGCTTCCGGCCCGAACACCCAGGAATCTCCCCGCTGCAGACAGAGATCTGGCTTGTCGAGGTCGAAGAGAGCGAGACCGAGGCGATAGATGCTGCCGGATGCCGTCTGGCGGACGCCGTGATAGATCGTCAGCCAACCCCTTGCGGTTTCGATCGGAGGGGAACAAAGGCCAATCTTGTTCGCATCCCACCATCCCCCGCGTCGCGCCGCGAGCATGATTCTGTGGCGGCCCCAATGCCGTAGATCAGGTGAGTATGAGATCCACATGTGAGCGCCAAGCGTTGTCACAGGCCGATGAATCATGGCCCAGACACCGCCAATTCTCCGAGGCAGCAGAGCGGCATCCTTATCCTCGGGTGGCATGATCACGCCGTATCGCTCAAAGCTCTTGAAATCTTGGGTCAGTGCCAGCGACACTCCCGGACCGCCGCGCGCGTACGAGGTATAAGCAATCGCATACTGCTTCAGCTCCGGGACATACGTGATTCGCGGATCTTCAATACCCCAGATCTCTTCGGGATATTCGATGGGACTTGCCGTCAAAGTTGGTTGGGCATCGATGTGCCATCCATCTATGCCATTCGCGGAGCGGGCAGAGCAAAGATGCGACAACCCACGCCGGTCTTCAACGCGGCACAGCAGCAGAGTATCTCCGTCGTCCAGGACCACGGCCCCCGCGTTGAAGACACTGTTAACTGGATATGGCCAGTCTTTCCGGCTGAGGATAGGATTGCCGGAATGACGCGTGAAGAGGGAATCTTCAGCGAGCCTTCCCGAAGCCTGTTGTTCAATCGCAGTGGACTCCGGCGTTACCGCCGAAAGGAGAATTGTATTCAAATGGAGACACTCATTTCCTGATTCAGTTGTTCTAGGTTGGCCATTTCCACACTTTGCATTTCGAGCAGAGCCATCAGGAACGAAAGTGTAGATTCGGCTCCCTGATTTTCGTTCACTCGATCCGGATGAAGACCGTCTTTACACCCGCCGGTAGTCGCGTCGTAAAGCGGAACCTGCAGATCGTTCTCGCCGAGAAACCAGCGGAAGCCACACCATGCTTCCTCAAGCCACCGCTTCTCATTCGTTAAGCGATATGCCAACAAACACGCAGAGATCGTCGCGCAGGCCTCGATCGGTTGTTGATCGAAACGAGCCTTCACGCCGCCGTCTACGAAACACTCCCTGGAGCCTATTGGAACGAAGATGTCTGCATCGCTGCGGTGCTGCTCGGCGACCAGCCATTTGAGAGACTCGCACCCAACTTCGACCATCCTCTTGTTGTCGCTTTGCCACCCTGCCATTAAGAGCGCCTGTGACAACCTTGCGTTCGAGTAGGAAAGGCTTTTCTCAAACCACTGCCACGTCTCTGATTGACAGCGCTCATAGATATCCAACAGTCGGTTTGCGAGCGCATTTCGAACGCCCTGGATTACCCTGTCTCCGGGAAACCAATCCAGGTAGGCCTGCATGCCCAACACGGAGAATGCCCATGCACGAGGGCTGGTGAACGTCAGAGCGGCCGGAAATGCGGTCTCGAAGAGTCTGCCTGCCGCGCCTCTCAGCCCTGGGTCTTCCGAACGGCCAAGCACCGTTCCCAGGGCCCACAGGGCGCGACCGTGGCTGTCTTCAGAACCAATGTCCTCCTGCCATCGGCGATCATAGCCGAGAAAGTTTCTGAACCTGCCAGTCTTGTCGAAGAAGGCGAGTAATAGAAACGACAGGTACCGTTGAGACATCTTCCCAGGCTCGAAGCTACCTGATTGAGCCGAAGAACTGAGCAGTGTTGCCACGATCAGCGCGCGCGCATTGTCATCGGTTGTGTAACCTTCAAGACTGTTGGGCACCGAAAATATGGCGTGCTGCAAGATGCCCGTATCGTCGGTCATGTTCGACAGGTGAGTCGTGTCGAGCATCGGCATCCCGCCTGTCGACTTCGCTGCGAATACGTCCGGTAGTGCGGGGCGGGGCCGCAACATCCGTTCCACCCGCGCACGTTGAAAGCTCGCCATGTAAGCCTGCGCCGTGCTTTGCCACGTCGTACCCCGAGAGTAGAGGTAGGCTCGTTTCCGCATTGCATGCCTCTCGGCATCGTTGTCCAATAGCCTGATCGCGGCGTCTGCGATGGAATCGGGATCGTCGAAGGGAACGATTACGCCGCGCTCGTCGGCAAGCAGTTCTCTGGCATGCCAGTATGGTGTAGAGATGATAGCTTTTCCGGCACCCACCGCGATGGCCAGCGTGCCGGACACTACCTGCGCTTCCTGGCGATACGGAGTGATGTAGATATCCGCGGCGCCCACGTGCGCCACCAGTTCCTCAGCGCTCACAAAGCGGTTGTTGAAGATCACGTGCGAGGAAACGCCGCATTCCTCCGCCAACGCCTTCAACTGTTCCCTATACCACTCACCCTCGCGCCGCTTGATATGAGGGTGCGTAGCTCCGGAGATGATGTACACCAGATTTGGATGTTTCTCCAGAATCGCTGGCAATGCGCGGATCACGTTTTCAATTCCTTTGTTTGGAGAGAGCAAGCCGAACGTAAGCAGTACGGACTTCCCTTGGGTGCCAAACAGGTCCTTGAAGTAATTGGGGTCCATGAACGGAAGATCAGGTACGCCATGGGGAATGACATCGATCTTTCCGCCCGGCACCTCATATACATCGCGCAGAAGACAAGCCGCGTGTTCACTCATCACAATCAAGCGATCTGAAAGCTGAGCGATCTCTTCGAGCACGGCCCGCTGATTTTGATCTGGTTCACGCAGAACGGTGTGCAATGTCGTCACCAGCGGCATCTTCAATTTGCGAAGCAGCGCCAGTATGTGATGGCCGGCAATCCCGCCGAAAATGCCGTATTCATGCTGCAAACATACCAGGTCGTTTCCATTGAAGTTAAGGAATTCGGCGGCGCGTTCATAAGAGGTCCGGTCTTCCTGGGAGAGCTCAAGCCGTACCCGCTCGGGATACTCATAGCTCGAATCTGGGTCATTGACTGGAATGGCGAAGAGGCAGCCGCTGCCGTATTCGGCCGCTACTGCTGTGCATAGATCGGTTGTGAAGGTGGCAATGCCGCACTGTCTCGGCAGATAGTTACCGATAAAAGCAATGCGTGTTGGCAGGGGCAACGGATGAGCTTCTACGAAAGAAGTCTCAACGCGTTCTTCGTTATGAAGTATCTCCGCAAAAGGCATGGTTTCCTGCTTTCACGCGCATCGCAACTGCGACACTCGATATCTGAACTACTCATGGCATGTCCAATGTGCACGGCTTCGAGTCAGATCGAAGCGCCTGGAAGTTGGAAGACTTGTTGGGCGGGGAACTGCCGGATACTCATCTCGTCAACGAGGCCAAGGGAAGCTTGTTGTTGAACCTGCCGCGCATGAATCGTAACTTTGGCAATCTGGAAGCTCGGATATCTCGAGATCCTTACCGAGCCCAGCTCAGCGGCGTTGAACCTGTCTTTCACTTCATTCAAGGCAAGAGTTATTGCCCTGCTGATAGCCGATTTGGCAGTCCGGCCGAAACCGTGACGCGAATACGTACCTACCAGCCACATAAAGTGCCACCCAGCATTTCGGATCCTCAGATCCAGTGCGGAGGCGATAGTATCTCCAGCTGACAGCCACGTTTCGTCAAACTTCTCTTGCACGAGGTCCAGGCCATCGGGCAACAAGCAGTCTCTGCGCAAGAATATCGAATGCTGCTTCACGCTTGCGGTTTCCCGACCGCCGACGTGTACGTGGAATGGGCGGGATCAACGTGAGACTCGCTTGCAGCGGCCGATGGTCTTATGGATGAATGCTTTTCGCCATCAACCCGACGGGACTTTGATTCGTTTACCTTCGCTTCGCGGGACTCATCTCCCGAGTGGCCGGCCGCATGAGGCTGACGGAATGGCGCGAAAGGAAACACAATTTTCCTTCGCCGCGCAGAAAGATAGTCTTGTACATCAGCTTTTTTGATAAGGCTCATGCTCGCTCCGGTCGCACTGTTGCTTACTTGAAAGGTGCTCGTCTGGAGCAAAGCAATTGCGGCTGGAGGCGAGAGGCGGAAATCCTGACTGCTGTCTCAAGCATACGCTCCAAACAGCCAGCGTGCCCCCATTAGGCCGTCGCGGGGAATTTATTTGTGCGGAATAGCAGTTCTCCTGGTTGCGGTATAAGCGCCAACTATATGCTGGGAAAAGAGGAATCATAGTGCTGCAAAATCGAGACTGGCCTGAGTAGGACCTTCGGTAGCGCGATGACTCTCAACGCTAAGTCGAACTTCAAATCAGCGGCAGGATGAGCAAATCCTATCTATTGGCAATGACATGGCGCGAATATCACGAAGCCACAAAACATAGTGTTGAATCGCTAAGGCGAGCGCGGCACGTTCTCGACTGGACGAACATGCCTGCTCCGTTTCGTTATTACGAAGGCGCGCCGGTGCTCGATCTTCCGGCCGATCCAGCCGCCCCCGACATACCCGCCCTCGACGTGCTGCAAGGCGCCTTTGGCACCACGCCGGTGGATGACGGAGCGGCTTTCCTCTCGCAGCTTCTGTTCTATTCCGCCGCGATCAGCGCCTCCAAGCGTGTCCCATCCACCGGAGAAAAGTACGCGCTAAGAGTGAATCCGTCCTCCGGGAACCTGCACCCTACGGAATTTCACTTCCTCACACGGGGCTTGAAGGGGTGGCCGGATGGGCTGTATCACTACGATCCATCAAGGCACATGGCGGAGCAGCGTGGACTCGGCGTCTTTGCAACCACGCCAGCCAGCGGGTCTGCGGCAATTGTGTTTGTCTTGACTAGTATCGTTTGGCGCGAGGCTTGGAAGTATGGTGAACGGGCATATCGGTACTGCTTGCACGACATGGGGCACGCATGGCAGGCGATTGCACTCTCCGCGCGAGCTATCGGTTGCGAACACGTCGCGGCTGGAGACTTCGTGGACGATGACGTGACGCGAATGTTCCGCCTTAACAATGACGAGTGGCCAATGCTGATCGTCAGTCTGCACGGCGAGTCCATTCCATTGCGCGAAGCAGACACCGGCGAGACTGTCTGGTTCGGTGGGAAGGCGAACCAGCTTTCAAAGGAGACGATTGCTTATCCAATGATTGACCGCATACACTCCGCCACGAAACGAAGTGGCATTGGGAGCAGTGTAACCTCCTTCGCGCCGTTGGCCTCAACCGGCTACGGCGACATCAGGCTGCCTTCTCCGGCTTTATCGACTCGCAGCTTTGGCGAAGTTGCCCGCCTGCGACGCTCGGCGCTCGACTTCCTGGGTGGAAAGCGATCGATGACATTGGCGGAACTCTCGGCCGTCCTCGCCACTACAGCCCAGGCGTTTTCGGCTGACTTTGCTGGTAGGCGCTTCATCCAACTATATCTGTATGCTCACCGCGTTGATGGGTTGCAACCCGGCGTCTACAGGTTCTGGCCGGAGTCGGCCGAGTTGGAACAGACCAAGAGTGGCGACCAGCGTGTCGTGGCCGCTGGCCTGAGTCTTGGTCAGGACCTGGCTGGTAACGCCTGCGTGACATTTTCGATGATCGGCGATCTCGAGAGTGCCGCTCGCACCTATGGCGACCGCGGTTATCGCTATGTACATTTCGAAGCAGGCGCTATTGGCCACCTTCTATATCTTGCTGCGGAAGCGCTGGGACTAGGTGCGACGGGCATCGGTGCATTCTACGATGATGATGTACACCTTCATCTCAACCTGATATCCGAACAAGGACAAGTTTTATATCATTTCGCGATTGGTTATTCGGTCCGCGATCCGCGCTTGTCGGCGTAACGAAACAGCATCGCGTCGACGCTCACCCAAAAGGCATGCGGGAATAGGGCTCGCCACAGCCGAAAGTCCATCGCTTGCCATGGCACAACACTCCATTCCCGACACGCGTATCCTTATAAGTATCAGTAAGTGAAAATCAGGCACCCGCATGGGCACCACAGAAGAGGGCCGGTTCGACATCACCGAAGCCTCACCGTGGATGCGGCCCTTTGTGCCGCCTCGTTTCCTGCGCAGCGGCCATCTGCAGACCATCGTTGGAGGTGTCCTGCCGCGCACCTATTCTCTGCCGAAACCAGAAAGCCAGCTTATCGAGGTCGAACCGTCCACTTGTCACGGAGCCAGTTTCGTGCTGTGCCACTGCCATTGGCAGCCCGCCGAGGTCCGCAGCGAGCGCCTGACAATGATTATCGTTCACGGACTCGAGGGCTCCTCCTCTTCGCGGTATGTCTTGGGGAACTCGGCGCGCGCCTTGGCAGCCGGTTGCAACGTCGTCCGCATGAATATGCGCAGCTGCGGTGACGGCGAAGAATTCTCTCCCACTATCTATCACGCGGGACGGTCCGAGGACGTCGCTATTGTGATGGCGGAACTGGCCCGCATCTACCTCATCCGCAACTTCGCGCTGGTTGGCTATTCCATGGGCGGTAACCTGGTTCTCAAATTGGCGGGCGAACGAGGCGTAGCCGGGCCGCCCTATCTCAAGGCCGTTGTCGGCGTCTCGCCTCTCATGGATCTGGCTGCCTCGTCTGCCGCACTGCACGAACCGCAGAATCGCCTTTACGCGAGCAGGTTTCTCAACGAAGAACTCAATCGCTTTCGTCGCAAGATCGAACTCTACCCAGGTCTGTACTCGTCCAGGGGCCTGGACAAGATTCGAACCGTGCGCCAATTTGACGAGCAGGTCGTCGCCCGATACGGCGGCTTCACCGGCGCGGACAACTACTACTGCCGCGTTGCCAGTTCCAACTGGGCCCAGGACATTCCCGTGCCCACGCTGATCCTGCAGGCCCTCGATGATCCCTTCATCCGCATGACTCCCGACACCCGCGCCAAACTGGCCGCCAACCCCCGCGTCATACTGGTCGAGACCCGGCACGGCGGCCACTGCGCCTTTCTGTCGCTCGAGCCCGGCGACGCAGGCTATTGGGCGGAGAGAACACTGCTGGACTTTCTCCTTGCCACCGCAGAGGGTTGACCGTTGAGTTCGACGGGAATTTATACCGCGAGCTGACTCAGATCGGGTTGGTACGGTCACCCGGAGTTGACCGGGGACGCATTACCTTGATCTTCTTCGCTAAGCCGAGCGCCGCCAATAGTCGGATGCCCCAGTAATTAAAATCCACTTCCCACCAGGCCATGCCATGGCTTGCAGACACGGGATGCGCATGGTGATTGTTGTGCCAGCCTTCCCCTCCGGTCAATAGTGCGACCCACCAGTTGTTCGTTGAATCATCGCGGGTTTTGAAACGGCGCGAACCCCACAGGTGAGTAGCCGAGTTGACCAGCCAAGTGACATGGAAGCCGACAGAGATCCGCAGAAAGACGCCCCACAACAACCACGAGAGACCCAGCTTCCATCCGCCCAGAGCGGTGCCGCCAGCGAGCAAGGCAATGCCAGTCAGAGTGATGGGAAGCCAATGCCACACTGCCAGCCACTGATAAAAGGGATCGCGTTGCAGGTCGGGTGCGTAACGGGAGAGCATGGTGGTTTCGCTATGAAGAGAGCCATGCAGGATCCAGCCCATATGCGACCACCATTTGCCCTCGCGGGGAGAGTGAGGATCGCCAGGCTTGTCGGTGTATTGGTGATGCAGGCGGTGCACTGCGACCCAGTAGACAGGGCTGCCCTGCAATGCCATGGTGCCACAGATCGCCATGAAATACTCAAGCCATTTAGGTGTGGTGAAGCCACGATGAGTGAGCTGGCGATGATAGCTGATGGAAATGCCCACGTTCTGGCCAAAGAGCCACATCACGAGAAACACTAGGGCTGAAGACCAATGAAAAGCGAACAGCGCCGCCACGGCTCCCAGATGAAACGCAGCAATTACTACGAAAAATACCCAGTTGAATTCAGTAGATTTAGCCTGTACGATCTCGACCATTTCGGGACTGCTGGTTCTCTGCGGTGGTGCAATAACGGTTGCCATGGCATGCCTCTTGTCTCGAGGCTAACGCCGCAACTAGAGAGAGCAGGTAAGAGTTAGGTAATACTTGCGATCGGCCCATTCAGGATGTGAGCAATATTGATCAGTCATGGGGCATCGAAAGCGGCGTTCCTTCCTGAAAAAGCTCTCTTTCTTGCATTTGCCCTCCGTGAGCGTTATTGACCAGCGCTGTGAGCAACCGAGCGGCAGCCTGCAGGTTCACAGGACACTCCTGACGTTCCTTCTTCACGACTAGGGACATGATGGCTACCCGGTCTAATGACACGCCTTGATTGCTCCTGTTTGCCGGACGTCAGGGAATAATCAAGCGTCGGCACATCCAGATGCCATGTTCATCAACTTGTATTAGGCACGCTGATCGTTCTAAATAATTCCGTTCGATGAGCTATCCTGACCAGCTTTCGGAAGCCTGTCCGTTCAACACTGACTACGTACAATGCTCCGCCTGAGTCGAGAAAGCTCCCAAACCAAAGCCCTCGCCCTCGCGGACATCAAGGCGTAGGGAGGGCGAAATGCATCTTAATTTGACGGATCCCAGACTAATTGCTGGCGCAGTTGTGATCGTTCTGATCATCGTTATTGGCGTTGCGTTTTACGTTCGAAATCGCAGAAAGACCACCGCGGGTTTCCGCAATCGTTTTGGGCCGGAATACGACCGGGCTGTTCTTGTGCATGGGTCCGAACACAAGGCCGAAGCGAAGCTGGCGGATCGAGAAACGCGCGTGGAAAGTCTGAAAATCCGAGCTCTTACCGCCGCGGAGCGCGGGCGTTTTTCTGCAGATTGGCAGTCGGTGCAATCCCGCTTTGTCGATCATCCGAAAAGCGCGGTCGTCGAGGCCGATGAATTAGTCTCCTCGCTCATGCAGGCGCGCGGCTATCCCGTAGCCGATTTTGATCAACGCGCCGCGGATATCTCCGTCGATCATCCTCGCCTGGTGGAAAACTACCGTTCCGCTCACGGGGTCGCGGTGCGGCTTGGCAGAGACGAGGCGAGTACAGAAGAACTGCGGACGGCGATGATCCAATACCGCAGCCTTTTCGACGAACTGGTCCAGGAACAGCCGGCTGGCGGAATCAAATCTGTGGCATAACCCGAGGATTGCGACGAGGATTGCGACTCGGAGTGAAGGAGATCTGAAAATGCTCATACTCATCATTATTCTGGTGTTGGTTTTCGGCCTGGGCGGGGGATACTACGGCTACGGTCGTTGGGGCTATGGCGGAGGCGCAGGCATAGGGCTTGGCACCGTGCTAGTCATTGTTCTTGTTTGCTTTATGCTGGGGCTTTTCCGCTAAAGCGCATCCACTTTCAGACAGGGCACGACTGCGATGAAGTTGACGATTGACGTCAGTCTGCACGTTTTTTTTGCTGTAGTGAGCAAAACGGAACAGATTGTTGTTCCCGCTGTTGCGATGCTGTTGTAACGTGCCCGGAGAAGTGTGCTCGCGACAATATGCTGAAGCTGTTCAGGCAGGTGAGCCGATTCCGCAAACGGGCCTTGATTACCGTCGCTAAGTTGATAGAATTTTAGGAGGATCCCCTCTTGTTACTTCGATCCGAAGCGGTCGCAAACCTGCTGAGCTGCCCCCACCGGCACGACCGCGGGAAAGAGACGCGCTGATGGCTGTGCTGCAGCCCATTCAATTCGATCCGGCCAGCTTTCTGGCAAGCACGGGACTAGGACGAAGGATCGTCCGATTGAAGCCTAAGCAAGCCTTCTTTGCGCAGGGGAATCCGGCTGACGCCATCTTTTATCTTCAGAAGGGCCGCGCCAAACTCACCGTCGTTTCGAAGACCGGCAAAGAAGCCACCATTACCCTTTTCGGCCCTGGCGACTTTGTTGGGGAAGAATCGCTCGCAGGAGCGGTTGGGCCGCGCATGGCGACTGCCACTGCGATTACCGCCTGTACAGCGCTCAAGATAGAGCGGCGGGAGATGATCCGCGTCATGCACGAGGAGCATTCCTTCTCCGACCTGTTCCTGTCATTCCTGCTGGCCCGCAGTATGCGCATCCAGGCCGATCTGGTCGATCAGCTTTTCAACTCAAGCGAAAAGCGTTTGGCGAGAATTCTCCTGTTAATGGCGGAATTCGGCAAGCCGGGTGAGCCAGAAACACTGATTCCGCCTATCACGCAGGAAACCCTGGCGGAAATGATCGGTACTACGCGCTCCCGCGTCAGCTTTTTCATGAATCGCTTTCGCAAGCTCGGCTTTATTGAGTACAACGGTCGAATCCAGGTTCACAAGTCCCTGCTCAACGTGATTCTCCACGATTAGATCGCCTCAGCAAACGCCACAACTGCTTCTTTCTCAGAACACTCCACAGAGGGTGACATTTGCAAGCGAGCAGGTGTGAGCAAAATTGAACAGTATCCCGATCAGGGCAATGGGACACTTCTGACAGGAGCACATTCGATGCTCAGAGGAGGGTTCACGATGCCTGGCGAAAAAGTAAACCTGCTTATCGCAGATGATGAACCCTCCATTCGAAGAGCATTCTCGGAGATCTTCACTGAGTTCGGATATAACGTTCGATCCGCTGAAGATGGTTTCACCGCACTCGTCGCGATTAGGCGGGAAATTCCCGACATTCTTCTCTCCGACCTCAACATGCCAGGTGTTTCCGGCTTTGAACTGTTAACAGTGGTCCGTGACGAGTTTCCGGCGATTCAGGCGATCGCCATGAGCGGTGACTATTCAGGTCTCAGCATACCGCCTGGGGTTTGCGCTGCCGCCTTCTATGAAAAAGGCAGTCGCCTGGATTATTTGGTGCAGATTATGGAAAGCATGGCCCATCCGAAAGGGCTGTCGCCTCTCCAACTTCCCGGCCCGAACAACGGGCACGGCTCCTCCGGATATGCCCACATTAGTCTCACCTGCCCGGAGTGCTTAAAGGTGTTTTCAAAAGATCTCGACAAAACCATCTGTCCTGCTCACGAAGCTGGCTGCGTCTATTGCTACAGCTTCGATTTGTTACGCAACCGCCCGGCCGAAAGACCTGGCGTCTTCGCAGGCTTTTCGGCCGGAGCCAGACATGTGGATCCGCGCGCCTTCGAGAGCGCCCAATCTCAACTCGCGAACGTAATAAGAAAGAGCTGCCCCGATGCAAAAAATAGCTGAACTTACCATGCTCCTGCGTGGCCGGGTGGAACTGCCCGCTAATCTCAACCTCGTGACTGAGGAGTTCCAGGAAGGCTGGAGCTTTGTGCAGTCGGGAGATACTCATTGGCTGGATAAGGAGATTCGGCAGCGCGGCTGGCATTTCATGTGGATTGGTGAAGGATCGCGCAGAGGGGGTGTAGGGCAGACACCGCAGGAGGCGATTGCCGGCGCACTCAAGCTGGCTCTTCGTCGTGTAAGCGAGCGCTTCAACGCGGCGGAAGTGGGATCGATTGAATTGAGGAAGTATCCGTGGTTTGTGGTGGCGAAGGTCAAGGTTTACCCGTATCAGATTCAGCAGGGCTCGGTTCTATCTTCGCTCGACCGAACGGTACCGCTGTCGATCGCTCTTCCGACGAAGGCGGTTATCATGCCCGGCAATCAGGTCGCCCCCGCGGCTTAAGACATTTCTCCCAGAGTTATAGCTCTTGAGGCCTGGGTAATTGGCAGTGGCTTGCGGGCTGCGTATTAGGGATAGTTTGGCGATACTGTGAGCCAGACTCGCAATACTTGAGAGAACGTGATGCATCCTGAATGGGCAACCTACCTGCGGGCCTTGCTGACACTCCATATTTCGTGCGGCGTCGTAGCGTTTGTGTGCGCTCCTGTAGCCTTGGCAACGGCAAAGGGCGGCAAAGTACATCGGCGCTTTGGCAAGATCTATTTCTGGGCTATGGCAGGCGTTGCGGTCACGGCTCTGGTTTTGTCTTTCGCACTGCCGGTTTACTTCCTCGCTATGGTTGCGGTGTTCAGCTTCTATTCGGCGTTCGCAGCATATCGTGTCCTTTACTTGAAGGACATGTACAAGGGTGAGCGGCCCAAGGCGGTGGACTGGCTGGCTGCGGCGGTAACAGTGCTGTCGAGCCTGCTTTTGTTTCTTATGGGTTTTCTGCAGCCGGAGTTGATGCAAGTGGGCGTGGTCCGCATAGCCGGACACACCGTGAGCATCGTTTCCATTGTGTTCGGGATCATCGGAATGCGCATGGGGCTGGGTTCGATCCATGGATTTATCAAGCCATCGGGAGAAAAGATGTTCTGGTGGTTTGGGCATATGCAGGGGATGATCGCCAGCTACATCGCAGCAATGACTGCTTTTTCCGCAGTGAATCTGACGCACTGGTTTGGCGCGGCTTGGTGGGTATGGCTGTGGCCGACGATCGTAGGCGCACCGGCGATTGGCGTCTGGACGGCGTACTACAAGAAGAAGTTTTTGCCTAAACCGAAGATCGCCGTGGCGTGATTTTCAGATCAGATGAGTTTCACCGGAGTCGGCCATCAGGCGACATGACGGCAGAAACAGTGTCCCCGCAGCCGATTGTGGCTGCCGCCCCGCTGGCAATACAGCCCCTTGATCAAACTGGCCCACGACCACACAATGTGCCCGGTGGCTATTTCTTAGGGAAAGGGCCATCTGATGCGACCGGCTCCGGTGTGCATCTATCGAAGAAATGCTACAGCGTTGAATTTCTCAACAGTCATGGTGAGCTATTTAGCTCAGTTATTGCTCAGCATCTCTGAAAGAATGATTCTGGAGAAGAGTCCGTGTTATCGGCTCCCTCATGGTTCTGAGCTAAGTCAGCCCATCTGACATTTGTCCTTCTTAGCTCTCCGCATTTTAAGGAAAACACCTAATGAAAATGACCTCGATGTTATTAGTCAGCGCCTTTGCGCTGTCGAACGGAAGTCTGTGGGCTGGTACCGGACACCAGGACGCAATCGATCGCCTGAGAATGTCCTCCGAGGTGATTCATGCCAGCCTGGACGCACCGGACAAGGGCATTCCAGAAGAAGTGTTGAGTGGCGCGAAGTGCATCGTTGTAATTCCGCACCTGGTAAAGGGCGGGTTTATCTTTGGGGCCGAGCATGGTCGGGGTATCGCGTCATGCCGCACGCCCGACGGCTGGAGCGCTCCAGCGTTTGTCTCAGTCGGCGGAGGCAACTGGGGACTGCAGATTGGTGTGGAAGGCGTTGACATCATCATGCTCGTGATGAATGACCAAGGGTTTCAGCGTCTGCTTTCCAGCAAGTTCGAACTCAGCGGCGATGCATCAGCCGCGGCAGGTCCGGTGGGACGTCACGCGTCCGCTGGTACTGATTGGAAGATGAATACCGAAGTCCTTACCTACTCTCGTGCGCAAGGCCTATTTGCAGGAATCACGCTGAATGGCGCTGTGGTACAGCCGGACGACGACTCGACGCTTGCGATTTACGGTCGTGAGGTTTCCTTCCGGAGCATTCTGTCAGGTAGTGTCCACGCCCCGAAATCGACCCTCGGTTTCATGAAAGCGATTGCCGATGCAGGCCATGCAGGCACGATCGCCGAAGTGAGAGACCAGAAGTAAACGGGCTAACAGCCCGGATCAGGGACAGCGGATCGGGAATCTCTACGGGTCCCGATCAGCTTCAAGAATTCGAAAGGAGAACACGATATGCCGCTCATGCAACTCGTCATTACGTTGGTTGTAGTAGGAATTCTGTTATGGCTTGTGAACCGGTTCATTCCGATGCAATCCAGCATCAAGTCGATCCTCAATGGCGTCGTCGTGATTTGCGTTGTGCTGTGGATTGTGAATCTGTTTGGTGGTTTCGGTTTGCTCCATAACATTCACGTAGGCCGATGACCGTTAAGTCGGTGATCGAGATTGAGCTGCAACCCTCTCACCAAACAAATACGAATGTTTGCCGGACAGATGCGGCTCCTTTAACACGATGGGGACCTCCCGTCAAAAAATAGAAAGTTTGCCTGTCGCTCCTCATAGCTTGCCCCTTTTCCTCTGCAGGCAAGAGTCGATGGCCAAAAGGTAGATAAATGCAAGTTATTCGCTCGATCCGCAATCTCACTCTGATTGCGCTGCTAACAGCGCTTCCGTGCGCATCTTTCTCGCAGATTTCCCTAGGGGTAGCGATCACCATGGCTCCCCCGGAACTGCCGGTTTACGAGCAGCCGCTTTGCCCGCAACCAAATTACATGTGGACTCCTGGATATTGGGCATGGGGTGGTCCCGGCGGTTACTACTGGGTTCCGGGGACCTGGATGATGGCTCCTGCTGTTGGCCTGCTTTGGACCCCCGGCTATTGGGGCTGGAACAACGGCGGCTATGCATTTAACACGGGCTACTGGGGGCCGCAGGTGGGCTTCTACGGTGGCGTGAATTATGGCTACGGCTACGGCGGCCAGGGCTTCGGCGGCGGACGGTGGAACGGCGGCAACTTCAACTACAACACGGCAGTTATGCGTGTGAACACGACCGTCATTCGCAACACCTATATCGATCGCACGGTGATCAATAACGTCAACGTGAACCGCGTGAGCTATAACGGCGGACAGGGCGGCATCAATGTGCGGCCAAACCAGGCCCAGATTGAGGCGGAGCATCAGAAGCGCTTCGGACCCGCGAATACACAGGTGCAGCAGCAACACCTGGCGAGTCAGGACAAGGCCAACTTTGCGTCAGTGAATCATGGAACTCCAGCGCATGCAGCCCTGGCGAAGCCCGCGGCCTCGGTTGCGGACTTCAATCACGCGGTTCCGGCGCACGGCGCAAAGCCGGTGAACGCAAACGAGACGCGTCCGGCGGCGACTTCTAAACCTGCTACGCGGCCCGTTGCTGAGTCGCGCCCAGCTCCGAAGCCAGCCAACGATTCGAAGCCTGCGACAACACGCCCGGTGACCGAAAACAAGCCGGCAACACGGCCCGAGGCAAAGCCTGCAACCGCACGGCCAACCGCCGAATCTCGCCCAGTTCCAAAACCGCCCACTGAAACCAAACCCGCTCCCGCACCCCGGCCCACAGCTGCGGAACGGCCTGAGAGTAAGCCTGCACCGGTCCAGCATGCTGCGAAACCGACGCAGCAACCCCGTCCGGAGAGCAGACCGGCTCCGCAAGAAAGACCTGCTCAGACCGCGGAGAAACCAGCCGTGCAACATGAGAGCGCGCCCAAACAAAGCGCGGAGAAGCCTCATCCTGGTCAGAAGTAAAAGTTGAAACAATTCGAGCTACAAATCCGGGCCCGGGCTAACACTCCGGGCTCTTTTTTCGACCTCTCCACGGCACAACCGAACACCCAGGAGCCACTGAGAATATGAACTCATACACGATTGAATTAAGAGCATCCCGGAACAGGGACGGGGGCAGCTATCAATACAGGACCTTTATTTCGTCTGCACACGATGACCCGAGTGGCGCACGCTCAGTGGCAATGACGTTCGACGATGAAAGCTCTTTCCGGTGGCGTGTGAACTCCACTTTGTCGCACGGCCAGGATGTCAGCGCTATCTTCTCGCGACTCCACGAAGGCCAAATATGTACCTTAGGCAATCGAATCCTCACAGATGAGCAGGCAGCAGGTTTTGGATGGCGGTGATAGTAAGGCTAAGTCACTCGTTCATTGCGATCGCTCCCCAAACAAAAGGCAGCTAGAGGTTGGAGTAGAAGGCACCCTGACCCGCGCCCCCAGAAAACTAGACCGTAGGGCGTCAGAAGTTTTGACCTCTGGACGCAGTGGGGCAGGCTTGCGTACGCGCCAATTAGTGGTGGGCGGCTCGGTTAGGACTTCGCGCTGGCATTCGGCGAGTCAGAGGCCTTAAGAAGATTGGCGTTCTCCTGCGAAACTGGCTGAGGGCAGATCAGGTTCGATCTCTTTGACAAGCTCCCTATGCTGAGCGGCTGCACGGGAAAAGCGGGATCGGGCCCTCTTGATCCTGCTTCTAGCCTGTGGTGTGAGGCGCCACGAGGTCGTCAGACCGAGCGCCGAGGATGTTCAGCAGCCGGAGGGAGCGTTGGGCTATTGTGGACCTGGTCAGGCAAGGCGAGACATATCAATACTGTGCCGATACCTGATTGGGTGCGCATTATTAAACTGAAACGATCGTCTCACCTGCGGCCGGAATTGATCGTGGCAAGATTTTCCGAAAATCAGCCACTTGGGCCACCTCTGGGGAGATGGCACGCCAGGGATGCTTCTAGATCGGCGTGACCGCTGTCCGAAGTCTGGCAATATCCCGAACGAGGGATGCTGAACCGGAGACGTTCCCTACGCGCCACGAAGAATGCTCTATAAGAGCTCTCTCAGTTCGTTTGCTCGACGAACCGGTGCCGACCGGAGCCCGGCTGGCCTGCCTGTTACTTCGATGCGGGCAAACCCATCCACGACACCACGCCGCTTCCCGCCCTCAACGATCCCAAAGCCGTCGCGCCGATCCCATCCCACTCCGCCGCCGGCTCCGTTTACGGCCATCAGTCCGGCGTCGCCGCAGCCGGCACCAACCTCGCCGCGGGCGGAGGCCATGTTTTTCGCCCCCGATCCTAATGCGGATCTCGGACACGCTCCCACTGCGCTTGACTCCTGCGAAACGGTACCCGCCGCCTACACAACCTTCCCCGCTCACAGTTCGCCCTTCGGCTTCGCCTATTTTGGCGCCTCCAATGGGCTCCTTCGCGACACTTTCCTCGTTGCCCATCGCGGAGCCAGCCACCTCGCATCGGAGAAATCTTCAACGCCGAAATTGGTCGCGAACAGGGCAAATAATACTGTCACAGCATCCAGGCTGGGAATGCTGCGATCGGCCCTTCTGCTGCTCCGCGAGCGGTCGCCGAGTGACTTCATTAGTCACCTTTTGCTTATCCGGTTGTTT
>Ga0206881_10076_pt1 | contig 34305 bp, 24 predicted proteins | sample Alteio_BWOrgCont_3_FD_152867 | JGI IMG/M metagenome (GOLD analysis project Ga0206881, IMG submission 152867) | Enriched cells from forest soil in Barre Woods Harvard Forest LTER site, Petersham, Massachusetts, United States -... | ecosystem: Environmental > Terrestrial > Soil > Temperate forest >...
GCCGTTTGCTACCACCGCATTTGCATCGACCACTTGTTTGATCTGCCTGCCATGGTCGACGATCACGAAGTGTATGTTTAGCGGGGGCGGAGGCCCGGAGAAGCCGGGAGGGGCGCTGGAGGGACTGATGATGACAGCCGATCCAGTGCAATCGGGGTTTACTGTGTAGGTCCCGGTACCAGGCGTCCACTCCAAGGGTGGCGGGTATCCGCCGTCGACGACGTGATCCACCTGCGTAATGTGACCTCGGCCATCATAGTGCTGTAGAGCCAGGCCACGGATCGGCAAATTCGCGTCGAGGATGGTGCCTTCTATCGTGAATCCGTAATCGCCGGATAGCGTCTTGTTCGAGCATCCTCGCTCTTGGAAGTTTCCCGACTGCGCCAAGGCGGGTGCGCCGGACATCAGCAGGCAGCAAACGATCGTAGAGGGCATCGCGATCATCGAGACTTTTGAGAACATTCTGTGGTTCATGGAGACCTCCTTCAGGTCTGAGGTGAAGTGCATCCTTCTTCGCCGGACTGCTTCCAGTAACACGAAGGCGTAAAAAACCGGAGCCCCGGGGGTTCGGTCCGGAAGCGTGCAATCCGAGATTTGGCGGGCCGTGAGGTCCGCCGGACGGCGATCCTTATCCCGTGTGGAAGCAACCATCGCATCGCTTGTTGGGGCGATCAATGCACCGCGGGTGAATTGATGGTGAACCGCGAAAACATCAACAAAATGTGCGATTTAGCGGCAGAGGTGAACTGTGCTCTCCGCCTCTTGTAATGCAATGGGCGTAGAATCCGAGACCACGAAGCGAGGCTTCTCTTGGTCACTGACCGTTCCTATCCGACTTGTGGGCGCTTTGACCGGTACGAGGTCGATCTGAATCGAGGTGAGCTTCGAAAAGACGGCGTGAGCGTAGCCATCCAGGAACAGCCGTTCCAGATCCTTCGCATGCTTTTGCAGTCGGAAGGAGAAGTGGTTACACGAGAGCAACTGTGTGCCGCTCTCTGGCCGAAAGATACCTTTGTTGATTTCGAACACGGAATCAATACCGCAGTGAAAAAGCTGCGGCAGGCGCTCGAGGATTCAGCCGAGCGGCCGAGGTACGTCGAAACACTGCCACGGGTCGGCTACCGCTTCATGGCTCCAGTAGAGTGGAACAGCAGGTATGGCATCAGCCTGCTGACGAACGTTGTCGCGATTACTCCGCCAGAGACACCAAGAGCAGAGACACCGTCTGAGTCGGCGACGCCGAAGCGGCGTTGGAAGCTGAAGGTGTCGCTGGCAGTGGCAGCCCTCGGAGTGATTGCCGTGGCATTTCTGGTGCGCCGAGCCGTCGTTGGACATTTTCAGGGGCCTCGACCCATCCTCAACCAGCGGCGGTTGACGGCGAATCCCCACGACGCGCCGCTGACCAGCGGGGTGATATCGCCGGATGGCAAGTACCTGGCATATTCGGATCCAACCGGGCTCTATCTGCGAAATGTTGACAGTGGCGAGACGATTTCTGTGCCTTTGCCGAAGGATCTCGATGCAATGCCGGAAAGCTGGTTTCCGGACAGCGTTCACCTAGCGGTCTCCCATTTCGAGGATCTGGAAGGGAAGCCTCCCAGCCTCTGGGAAATATCGGTCGTGGGGGGAACGCCGCGAAAGCTTGCAGATGCGGGCCTATCTGCGAGGGTGTCACCCGATGGCTCAAAAATTGTGTTTCTCAGGGGCCGGTGGGATGACGAAGAGATATGGCTGATCGATACGGACAAAAACACCACCAGCAAGATCGTAGACGGCGGCGGAGATCACTTCGGCCCGGTTGCCTGGGCGCCTGACGGGAAGAAATTCGCCAGTGTCAGAGTGCCCGACCGTTTCAATACGGTCGGACTTGGACAGCGAATTGACGTGTTCGATGCGGCGACGGGGCGAGGCGAGACGATCCTGTCGGATTTTCGACTGGGCGCTGCAATCGCGTGGCCTGACAGGGACCGCCTGATTTATGTATTGCAGGAGGCTCCGCCGAACGATCAGAACTTCAACCTCTGGTGGGTGCATCTGAATTCGCGCACCGGACGGCCTTCCGGCGCCGGCGTCCGCATTACTAATGATCAAACCCCGATCGCCGGCATCAGCGTAACGAGTGATGGAAAACGCATCGCTTTACTCCGCCGCGAGTTCCAAATGGACGTTTACCTGGCGGAGTTGCAGGCACAAGGCAAGCAATTAAGCCCGCTTCGCCGCTTCACCCTGGACGACAGGAACGATTGGCCATCTGCCTGGACACCGGACAGCAAAGCTGTTCTCTTTGTCTCGAATCGCGACGGGCCCAACCATATCTTCAGGCAATCTGTCGATGCGACCCACCCGGATCTATTGGTCGGCGGGAAAGAGGATCTGGGTCATCCTCAGCTAACTCTCGACGGGTTGAGCGCGCTGTACCTTGTCTATCCTTCCTCGGGCAAGCCGTCGGACAACTCGCGTCTCATGCGCATCCCACTCGCCGGTGGTTCCTCACAACTGGTTTTCGAAGAGCCGGGGATCGGAAGCTATGAGTGCGCGCGCCTACCCTCTACGGTTTGCATTTACAGCAGGATCGATAACGGACAGCAGAGATTTTTCATGTTCGACCCGGCGGGGGCAAATCCAGCGGGAGGAAAAGGAAGAGAGCTTTTGGCGGCGAAGAGGCAGTCCGATGACGGGCCGGGCAGCGTCTGGAGTCTTTCTCCTGACGGCCGATATCTGGCGAGCCCCAAGTCTGCAGGGCCTTACCAACCGTCCGGGGTCCGCATCCTTGATTTGACCGGCGGCGCAGAACGGGACATTTCGCTATCGGGATTGCTACTCATCATGGGTATGGAGTGGGCTTCGGACAGCCGAAGCCTGTGGCTGGGCGGCTACATGGGAAGGAGGGGTGGGGGGACTCGCTCGGGACTTGTGAGCGTCGATCTTACGGGACGCGCCAGGACGATCCTTGCGGGATCGAGCATGGCGATATGGTTTGCTATACCCTCTCCGGACGGCCGCCGGGCTGCCGTCCTAGCGCATACGGACAATTCCAACGTGTCGTTGCTGGAGAATTTCTGATTTCGCTTTTCGTGCTGATCGGCCCGCCAATTTTAGCCGCCGACCGTGATTGGTTGAGTGAGCCGCAGACCAGGTCCCAAACCGGGACCTGGGCATCTGGGGTGTGATTTTTCTTACTTTTGGTTCCAGAACGAGGGATCGGCCTGGGCCCATGTTGGCTCGTAGCTCATCTTGGGGTTGAAGGAGACGAGGTTCGATTCTGAGGACTCGATGGCCGCCGCGGAGAGCTCGCTCATCTTCTTCAAATCGTCCGGACTTGTCGACTTTGCCATGGCGCTTCCGTCGAGTATTTCCTGATCCACCTCGGCGAGCGATTTCATAGGTACGACGGCGATGTAGCGGCTTCCGCTGGTTTGTGTACCGTACATCTTTTGGAAGGTTGCCCAGTGGGCACGGGGAACTTTCTGCATGGCGGTGGTGTACAGCTTGACCAGGTCTTCCCAATCCTTGTCGTGACCGGGGCGAACGTTGAAGATGGTGATCTCCATGTAGCGCATGTTGGGAATGTCGACGGGGCCGGCCAGACTGAGGTCTTCGCGATAGGTGTAGAGGCTGGTCTCGAGGGATTCGAGCAGTGCGCCATCGGCGATGCTCGCGCTATCGAGCGCAGCGGCGAGCGTGGGGTTCTTCATCGAAGCGTCGGTGTCTTTCTGCCAGGCGTCAAAGGAGTCGTAGCCGACGAAGAATACGGCCCGCTGCCTGCCGGAGAGAGCGTCCATCCCGAGATAGTGCTGCGGCCACTTGGCGTCACGAAAGGCCTGGGGAAACGCGGCCTCGGTCTTCAGGTGCGGGGAGCCGGACTGTCCGGGTTTGAGTGTCTCGACAATGATTTCGAGTACCTTCGGCGGTGGAGTTTTGCTCGCCGCCTGCTCCTGTGCCGCTGCCGTAATTGCTCCTGTAGGACCCAGCCCTGTGCATAGAAGACACAGGCCCGCAAACGATACGAAATATTTCCTCATGGATGCACGCCTCCTCGGCGCAAATTGAAAATGTGTCCAGGAATGCCGGGCGATAGGGAGACTTGCCAGATGCCAGCGGGGACAACGTACTTCTGGGAGGTACCGTCTTTCGTTCTTGGCCGCAGTAACGCTACTCCGCTGGATACGGATGTGCAACTGAAAACTCGTAACTTTGACAGAGCTAATTGCCGGGCCAGAACAGCAACCAAAAATGTACGCGGGCCGTCAGTTGGTCGTGGGTGTGGGCGGGGGCGGTGTGGGCGCTGGATTCGACTGGAAGTAGTCGATGGCGTCCTGACGGGTTTTGATGGTGCTCAGGACGGCGGCGGGGTCCATCCCTTGCTGAGCCGCATAGGCTGAGACCAGGCTTTGCTGAATAGGGTTCGGCTGCTTGAATGTGGCGGTGGCTTTAATCTCTCCGACGGGCTGTGAGATGTTGGGGATATCGGTTCGCGCCTGCGGCAGGGTGAGCACCTGCTCAAGTGTGGGCGCAGCCGTAATGCGGGCGCTGGTGAGCATTTTGCCGGATGGGATGGAAAGCCAGTCGCGCAGCGTGGCCAGTATGGAGGTGTGGTCGTAGGGCGTAGTGGTGGGTGAGCGAAAGACGGTTCCAGCCTGAATCCACGGGGAAATGAGGATGGTGGGAACGCGGACACCGAAGCGATTGAAGGTGAATCCTTCCTTGCCGGGGTTACTTGCGGCGTCCGGAGTGGCTGCTCCGTAAGGGGGATGCACGTGGTCGTAGATGCCTCCATGCTCATCATAGGTGATCATGAGCAGGGTTTCTGGCCAGGCGGGCGACTGGGCGACCGCCTGCCAGATCTCATAAAGAAATTGCTCGCCGGCGACGACATCATGCGGAGGGTGCTCGTCGTTAGGATTATCCAGGAAGCTCGGCTCGACAAAAGAGTATTGCGGGAGGGTTCCGGCGGCGCAGTCGCTCTTGAAGCGGTTGAAGCCGCTGAAGTGGTCAAGATGGAGCCACAGGTTGGGGAACATGAGCCAGGTGAGGGACGGAACGAAGACGGTGTCGTGGTAGACCCGCCAGTCAACGCCGATGTCGTCGAGGACGTTGAAGATGTTGCGCACATCCCAGTCGAAGGGATTGGGGATGGTGCCGTTGTTGACGTTGCCGTTGGATGTGCCGGCGTGGAAGAAGGCGCGATTGGGCCAAGTGTTTGAAGGAACCGAAGCGAACCACGCGTCGCAGATGCCGTAGTTGGCCGCCAGCGCTGAGATGACAGGGAGCTGGGCTGGACTGAAAGGCTCCATGACTTGGACGGGGATGTCGGTGCCAGTGACCTTGGCATAGTTGATGGCGAAACCGAGGTTGGGCCACTTGGGAGTGGGGCTTGGCGGCTCAGGTCCGAAGAGCTGGTAGCTAACGTCGTCAAAGTCCTCTTCGGGGTCGGGGTCAGGCATGTTGGTGGCATTGGCCTGATCGAAGACGGGATAGGTTTCGGTTGATTGCCGCGTGAAGTAGAGTTCGCTGACCGGGTTAACGTAAGTCGACTTGAGTCCGTCGTACACCGGAGGGCTCCCGGCGGGAAGGAATTGGCTGGGCTGCGGCGTTGTTCCCGGCTTGTAGAGCCACCCACAGATGTTGTCGAAGGAGCGGTTTTCAAGCATGACGACGATGATGTGCTTAATCTGCGGGAGGATCGGGGGCATGATGCGTGTCTCCTGTGAGACCGGATGCAACGAGGAGGATTGTAGGAGGAATCGGCCCCGCTGTCCTTAAATATCCGGAGATTTTCGGCGGCTGCACAGCGGGAAGCCTGGCGGCCGCTCAAGACTCAAAAATAAAATGGCAGTAGAGGAATTGCTGCGTGGTTCCGACCGGCGTAGGATGCAACTCCGTCACGCTCTCGACAAGCCGAAAACGTGGGCCGAACTCCGCCTGAAGCGAGTCGGAGTCGTACCGCACCACATCGAAACCGCTGCATCTGGTCGGACCCTCAGGACCAAACGTGCTCACGATGACGTGTCCGGCCGCCTCTACGGCCGATGTCACCGTGCTTACGTAATCCCGCCTCTGTTCTGCCTGGGTCAGGAAGTGAAAGACGGCGCGGTCGTGCCAAACGTTGTAGGCCCGTATCGGCAGCGACGCCTTCATCACGTCGGCGCACACCCACTGCGCCAGCCTCGACCTCTCGCCGAGACGCTTCTGCGCAGCTTGGAGAGCTGATTGCGAAATATCGAGAACCGTTACGTTCCGGTATCCTCGGTCAAGCAGGTCATCTACCAGCGTGGATGCACCACCGCCCATATCGATAATGGCGGCATCATGGTCGCTCGCCGCGCTCTCGATGAGCGCAATCGATGTCTTCAGGTGAGGACAAAACCAGCTCACCTCATGCGGCATTTCGCTGCTATAGACTGCGTCCCAATGTTCCCGCGTTCCCAAACTGTCCTATTTGCCTGCGGAAAGACTCTGATCCCAGCTTACGTTCGCCGAGGGATCGATCGAGATGCGCAGTGTGCCCTGCTGGCCTTCCTTGAGGACCGGACCCGCTGCGGTGTGCGCTTTGCCAGCTGCATCGGTCCACGTAATGATGATTGGCCCTGAGCCCTGAACCTTGAACCGGTAGTGGAAAGTGCCATGGACATCGAGGCTCTGCATGCCGAAGCTGGCGCTGGGGTAATCGACTTCGATGAGCCGCTGAGCGGTAGGGCCATTGTTCTCGAGAGTGGTCTCGACGTATGCCGAGCGGCACGCAGAGATGCAGAAGACCGCGAGCAGCGCGAGAAAGATCGCCGCTCTTCCCAGCATCAGAATGATTCGGTTGTCTTGCGGCCGTTCGTTCACAGTACAGTCTTGCGTTCGAGGATGCGCGCGGAGAGCACGACTCCGGTGGCACGCGTGTGCATGGTGATAGGAAAAGCCAGCACGTTCCAGACCCACTCCTCGCCCTTGCGCGGCAGGTTGAGCAGGCCACGGTATGTGCGGTCGAGATAGGTTTCGCGGTTTACGGCAACGGTACGCAGGATTTCCCGCCAGTCAGCGGCCAACTCCGGCATTTCTTCAAACATATTGCGGCCGGGGAACCAGTCGCGAGGCTGCTCCAGCAGCTTGGCGCAGGCCTCATTCACATACTGCCAGTTGCCCTCGGCATCGAGGATCTCCACGACCACATCGTCTCCCATGGCCATGTTTATCCGCGAGTAGAAGAAATCTCGGGCATCGACAACCACCGGCTTGCCGCGCAGCTTAGCCTCAAACGAGCGCAGCGCATTGACCAGATCGTCAACCGAGCTGTAGCCCTTGAGCAGGTGCATATCTTCCACTCCGCCAAAGCGGTGCTCAAGTGTGGCCGAAAGAATGATGATAGGCACCTCGGGGCGCCGCTCGCGGAGTTTTGCAGCCACTTCGGTTCCGAACTGGCCTGCTCCCAGGTGGTAATCGAGGACAGCGATGTCGATCTCGTCAAGCAGAGTCAGCGCCTCCTCAATCGATGATGCTGTCTCGGAGAGATATCCGTGCTTGCGCAGGATCGTAGAGCGGAGGAGAAGATTGTCGACCTGATCATCGAGTAACAACACGCGAATGGGTTCAGCGACTCCGGTTTGCGATCCGTTGCGGGCTTCGTTCTCTGTCTCGTTCATAAAATTTCTTGGATGCAGAAAAGTTGACGATGATTTGTTTACGCGGCAAAGATGATTTAAGTTTCGGACTTTGGTTTGCGCTGCAGTTGGCGCATTAAGTCAGGCAATCGGCTGAAGATAGCGGTGGACCTGAGCCACTGCCGGTTATCGAAGGCGGGCGAGCCGCTGATCACCTTGCCCGCGGGAACATCGTGAGAAACGCCGGATTGCGCTGTCATGATCACGCCGTCTCCTAGTTTGCAGTGTCCCGCAACCCCGACCTGCCCGGCAAGGATGGAATTCTTGCCTATCTCGGACGACCCTGCCAGCCCCACCTGGGCGCAAAGCAAAGTGTTGGCCCCGACCTTCGAGCCGTGCCCTACCTGGACCAGGTTGTCGATTTTCACACCCGGGCCAATGCGTGTCTCTCCCACGCTGGCGCGGTCAATTGTCGAGTTGGCCTGGATTTCCACATTGTCTTCGATGATGGTCGGTCCCGATTGCACAATCTTGTGCCAGATGCCGGCGTCATCCTTGGCGAATCCGAAACCGTCGCAGCCGACGATAACACCGTTTTGCAAAACCACGTTGTCGCCGACCCGGCAGTACTCGCGTACAACGGAGTGCGCATGGGCGTAGAAATTGTCCCCGATGCTGGCGTAGGGATAAATGACCACATGGGGCAGCAGTGTGGCGTGGTCGCCGATGGTCGCGCCTTCGCTGACCACGGCGAAGGCTCCGATATGAGCTTCGCGGCCGATGCGCGCCGTGGGATGAATCACAGCGGTGGTGTGAACGCCGGGCGCGTAGACAGGTTCGCGATAGAAGATCTGAACTGCCTTGGCGAAGGCGAGATAGGGGTTCGCGGTGCGGAGCGTGGAGGTATGGATTTCGGGAAAGTCCGGCGTGAGCAGGACCGCAGCAGCGTTGGTAGTGCGGGCGAGCGCAGAATAACGGGGATTGGCGACGAAGGTCACATCTTCAGGCCCGGCCTCTTCAAGGCCCGCCACCCCGGTGATCTCTGCGTCTCCGTCGCCGTGGAGATCGGCGCCCAGCGCAAGCGCAAGTTCGGCTAACTTCATGGGGGAGATTGTACTAGGGCGAGGGTGCGGCGTTCAGCGGCCAGATGAAAGAACGACCTGAACGGCATGCTTCACGTCCGGTAGCCGGTCGGCGTGACAGCTTCTGCACTTTCTTGCAGAAAATCACCGCTATAAACAACATGACAAAAAAGGCCACCGCGTCACCATGATGGGTAGTCCCTGTCCGCACGCGGACAGTTGCGTCCGATTACGGATGATTCCCCGGATACTGCTCCACCGGCAGTCCACGATGCGTCCATGGAACAGCAATTTGGGTCGTTCCGTAGTTTAGAGAGGGTTTGGAAAGGTAAATGCTCTTCATGTAAATGCTCTTCATAGGGATAGCACTTCCACTTAGGAGCACTCAATGTCTCTTTTTCGTGATCTGAAGATTGCGGTTCGTTATTTGTTGAAGTCGCCCGGTTTTGCGGCGACTGCCGTCTTCATGCTGGCGCTGGGAATCGGCGCAACGACAGCAATCTTTTCGATTGTCGAGGGAGTGCTGCTGCGGCCCCTGCCATTCCCGCATTCGGAGCGGGTGATGATGCTGGCGGACATTCTCCAGGGTGCCGATGTCGGGGGAAACGGCGAGGCCGGAGTCACGGTTCCGGACATCAGGAACTACACGCGCGATACCCACAGCTTCACCAGCCTCGGCGGATATCAGCAGGCGGGATATGAGCTTTCGGGCATCGGCGATCCCGCCCAGGTGAACGCTGCGCGGATGACAGCCGGGGTCTTTCCCGCGCTCGGTGTAGCTCCTTTGCTGGGCCGCGTCTTCACCGAGCAGGAGGACGAGCAGAAGCAGCAAGTTGCAGTCCTGAGCTATGCGACCTGGCAGAACCGCTTTCATGGCGATCGAAACATCGTGGGGCAAAAGATCCTGCTCGATCGCAAGCCGTATGTGGTAGTCGGCGTAACGCCGCGCAATTTCGAGTTCCCGCTGGTGCCCGGGCACCTCAACCAGAGCGAGCTGTGGGTTCCCATGAGCTTTACCGAGCAGGAACTGGCGCCCAGCAGCTCGGCGAACTGGAGCTATCAAATCGTGGGGCGGCTCAAGCCCGATGTGACCCCAGCGCAAGCCGTGAGCGACGCGGCGCGGGTCGCGGCGGAGACCGTGCGTAACTATCCGGCGTTCATGGCCGGGTTTAGCATTCGACCCGTGATCCGCCCGCTGCGGGAGGAAGCGATTGAGGATGCTCGGCCGCTGGTCCGCACACTCTTCCTGGCGGTGATCGTGGTCCTGCTGATTGCCTGCGCCAATCTGGCGGGACTCTTACTCGTGCGGGCAATCCGGCGCCGCAGGGAGGTCGCGGTTCGTCTCGCACTGGGAGCGCGCGCCACAACATTGCTGTGGCAGGCGATCCTCGAGAGCCTGGCAATAAGCGTCACTGGCGGTTTAGCCGGACTCGTCCTTGCGGCTATTGCCCTACGGGTGGGCATAAGCCTGCTACCGGAAACGCTGCCGCGTGTCAGCGAAATCGGCATCGACTGGGTTGTGGTCGTCTTTGCCCTCGGGCTGGCCGTCCTCACAGGCGCGATCTGCGGCCTGGCTCCGGCATTTGCTGCCATCCGGACAGATGTGAACGACACCCTGAAGGAGGGTGGCCGCACCGGCAGTTCAGGCGGTGGACATGCGCGCCTGCGCTCAGCGTTGGTGGTCACCGAGATCGCCATTGCGCTGGTATTGCTGGCTGCATCGGGCCTCCTGCTCCGCAGCTTTGAGAAGATGCGCCAGGTAGACCTCGGTTTTCAGGCGGACCACACACTCGTGGCCGCGTACAACCTGCCACAGAAGCAGTATGCAACCCAGAGCTCTATTGACGGCTTCAACGAAGAGCTGCTGCGGCGCCTGCAGCAGTTGCCGGGAGTCAAGAGCGCTGGCCTGACGTCGTTTCTTCCGGCATCGGGGAGCCAGACAAACAGCGCCTTTCTGGCTGAAGGGTATGTCGCTCCTAAGGCCGGCCAGCTTGACCTGGCGACCACCATCACAGTGCAAGGCGATTACTTCCAGGCGATGGGGATACCGCTGCTGCGCGGGCGCGTCTTCACTCCGGCCGACAAAGAAGGGTCGCAACTCGTAGTCGTCGTGAATCGAAAGCTCGCCAACCAGTCCTGGCCGGGGCAGAACCCGATCGGCAAGCGGCTGCGTATCGGGACAGAAACGATGCAGACGCCTTGGGCTACGGTTGTGGGTGAGGTCGCGGATGTGAAGGAAAGCTCACCCGACATTCCTGCCAAGCAGGAGTTCTTTATGCCGGTCGATCAGCTCAAATCGCTGGCCGGAGCGCTGGTTCCACCCGACAGTCTGTTTGGTAACGGAGGTTACATCGCTATCCGCACAGCGATGCCTCCCGAGCAGATGGAGAACGCGCTCCGGGCGACGGTGCGCTCGATGGACGCGCAGCTTCCGCTGACCCAGGTGCAGACAATGGAGCACGCCATCTCCGACAGCGAGGCTCCGCGCCGCTTCAACACGGCGTTGATCTCCTCCTTTGCCGCCGCGGCGGTGCTACTGGCGGTCCTTGGCATCTACAGCGTCATCGCGTTCTCAGTTGCCCTGCGCGTGCAGGAGATGGCCATCCGCATGGCGCTGGGCTCACAGCGATCCGGGATCATCGGGCTGATCATGGGCTCGGGAGCCAAACTGGCCCTGGCCGGCTGCGTGATCGGTCTGGCTATCGCCGCGGTCAGTTCTCACCTTCTCCAGTCATTCTTGTTCGGCGTGAGCGCCTTCGATCCACTGGTGCTCACGCTGGCAGCAGTGCTCGTTATGTTGCTGGCACTCACCGCTTCACTGCTACCGGCCCGGCGGGCGGCCGGGATCGATCCGATGCAGGCGCTGCGGGGTGAGTAGGATCCGTTCGCGCGGTTGCGGACAACTAGAAGAGGCTCACCTGACGGTCTTCCGTCCTGGAGGGCTTTTTCTTTGCCGCGCCGCCGATTACCGCAACCACTTCAAGCTCCGATAGGGAAGCGGCGGGAATCCACACCCTCTGGGTATTCGAGCGGACGTCGGGTGGGGTAAGCAGGATTCCATTGGCTGTGATGAGGCTCAGGTCGTTGGAGGCAATGCCTTCGATCTGGTCGCTGTCCGTGAGGGTAGCGCGCAAATAAAGCCCCTCGGTGCGGGGACGCCCGGCAAAAGTCTTGCGCAGCAGGCGCTCAGGATTCTCTGCTTCTCCCGAGTTGAAGTCACGGATGAAGCAGAGCCATTTGATCGTCTTGAGGTCCAGGGAGAGAACCTTGCCATCCAGGGCGAGCAACTCCAGGGAGCCTTCCTTCAAGAAACCATCCGGCGAAGAGCCATCGAATACGACGTATCCCGCAACCCAGTCGCGGGTGAATCTGCGGGCAATGGCTTTTTTCCGGCTGGAAGGCATGAGGACAGGGATCAGGGATCAGGCGTCAGGGAACAGGGGATAAGGGCAGGGTATAGAGCATCTACGGTTTACCTTGACGGCTCGGTTTCGGATTTGAATTCTGACTCGTGTCTCAGACGGGTCAGGCGCGACGCCGGCACATCCCGAAGTAAGGATTGTTGCACGTCAGGCACTCATACGCATCGAAAATAGTGCAAGCGGTAGCCAAGCCATTAACCATGTGTTACATTGGAGTTTTGTGAAGGGCCCCGGCGTGTCTGTAAGCTATTGTTGAATCGAGCTTTAGCGAAATATGCGGGCCGGGCTGTCCATACCACCTCCCAGATTGTCAAGCATGCCCGATTACGTTTATCTGTTAGAAAATCGCCTCTCTCCTGTTCAGCAGAACGCGCTCACGCAGGTTCGCAACGCTGCCCGCGACCACGGTATGACAGTGTTTCTCACGGGCGGAGCGGTCCGCGATCTGACGACTGGCTTTCCTGTCAGAGACCTTGATTTTTCAGTTCATGGAAACGCCTTTAAGCTGAAGAAAACACTGGAGAAGTCTGGCGGAACACTGTGGGGTGAGCACGAGCCGTCGCGGACCCTGTATTTCTGGTTCAATGGCGTGCGGGCAGAGATTTCGAGTGCCCGCCGCGAGGAATATCCCAAGCCGGGCAAGCCTGTTTACCATTGGGCGACGATCCTCGAAGATCTTCGGCGTCGGGACTTTACGGCTAACGCCATGGCCGTCTCTCTGAATGAGGGCTCTTACGGGCTCCTCCTCGATCCGCTGAACGGCATCGCCGATCTCGAGGCGCGAACCCTGCGCCTGGTGAGCAACTATGGGTTCATCGAAGATCCCTCCCGCTTACTTCGTGCCGTGCGTTTTCAAGCACGTACGGGATGGGAGCTCGAGGAGCGAACGAAGGTTCGTTATCAGAACGCCAAGGAATCCGAGGCGATCGAAGCCATTTCCTCTTATCTGGCAGGTTACGAGCTCGAGGAGATTGGCCACGAAGAAGACGCGCTCAAGGTTCTGCGGGGGCTTGAGGCTGAAGGCTGGATGAAGCACCTCTTCCCCGTGTGGACCGCGGCAAAGGCGGACATTGCCGGGCTCGAGGCTTTGCACCAGACGTTGATTCAGCTGCTGATCCAGGGCATCCATCCTGACCTGTCAGCCGCGCAAATGGAGCTGCTGACCGCAAAAATGCAGCCCAAGGACCTTGCGGCCCTCAAGAAGAGATTCCCCCGTCACGGCTTCGTTGAATATTGGGAGAGGCTGGAGGAATCGGCCAAGGAGTTCCAGAAGGAGCTCCTCGACAAGAAGAGTGCTTCCCCATCAGCCACCTGGAAGCTGCTGACCAGCTACCCGCCTGAGCCGGTTCTGTGGCTGGCCTATACCAGCAAAAACAGTCAGGTGCAGACCAAGTTCAGGAACTTCTTCACCGTCTGGCCCGAGGCGCGTCAGAAGATTCCGACTGCACTCATGCTGGAGATGCGCATTGTGCCGGAGCTGCCGGGCTACCAGGACCTGGTGCAGGAAATCTTTTATCAACTGATGGACGGGAAGCTGACCACCGACGAGGAGATGCGCGCGTTTCTTGAGCCGCATTCACCGCCGGCTCCTCCGCCGCCTGTCAAGATCGGGCGCTCGCGAGGGAAGCGGGGCGAAGCGAAGCTCAGGCTCCGCGAAGAGGAAGAAGAAGAGGAAGAAGAAGATCTGCCGGTTCCGGGTCTCGACGAAGAGCAAGGCGAGTTGGGAGAGGTCGAGGCCGAGTCGGAATCTGAAGAGGAAGAGGAAGAAGAGGCTGAGGTTGTGCCCGTTCCGAAGGTAAAGGCAAAGCCCGCCAAGGCCGCTCCGGCAAAGCCGGAAGCCGCCGTCAAGGTAGAGACCAAACCGGCCAAGGCTGCTCCTGAGCCGAAGGGGTCGGCGGTCGGAAAGAAGCCGGCGGCGAAGGTCGAAGCTCCTGTGCCGGCGAAGAAGGCAGCGGCACATGTGACGAAGGCTCCAGCGGTGAAGAAGGCGACGAGTGCCAAATCTTCAGCGCGAACGCCGAAGGCTCCGGTCAAGGCAGCGAAAACCGCTCCCAGACCCAAGCCGGTGAAGAAGCCGATCAAGAAGGCGGCTCCTAAACCCAAAGCGGTAAAAAAGCCTGCGGCCAAGCCGGTCAAGAAGAAGCGCTAGTCCGAGTCAGCGATCGCTGACTCGGCCTCGGCACGCTGCAAATCTCCTCCTCAGTTTTCTGAGGCCTCTGTAGTATTGTCTCTACATTCCATCGGAGACGATTCTGCATGTCCGCAAGATCCCGTGCTGCTTCTTTCCTCGTTTTAGCCCTCGTTGCTGCTGTGGCGTCCGCCAACGCGTCCTCCAAATCCCAGGACTCGCGCCTCGAAGGCGCCTACCGCTTTGAGCGCGGTGGCTGGACCTATGTGCACCTGCAGGGTTCCCCGGAACAGATCGGCTATCAGCATGGATATCTGCTCTCTGCTGAGATTGAAGACACCTACCACGTGCTAAAGACTGAGACCGAGCACGTTTCGAAGCGCGACTGGGCCTTCTTCCGCGACGCAGGGCGGACGATCCTGTGGCCGCACATCGATCCCGAATATCAGAAGGAATTGCAGGGCATCGCAGACGGCGCAGCCGCGAAGGGCGTGAATCTTGACGTATGGGACATCGTCGCCATGAACGGCAAGATCGAGCTCGAAGACTACTACGTTCCCTGGCTCAACAAGCAGGAGCACGCCCAGGGATTGCGCCCGGATGACGGCCCAGCGATTAAGTCTCCCGGCAACTGCAGCGCATTTATCGCCACCGGCAGCTATACGAAGGACGGCAAAATCGTGATCGCTCACAACAATTGGTCGTCGTACGCTGAGGGCTCGCGGTGGGTCATCATGTTTGACATTCAACCCGAGCATGGGCACCGCATGATCATGGATGGCCTGCCCGCCGTGATCACCAGCCAGGACGACTTCGGAATCAACGATGCCGGCATCATGATCACCGAGACGACAATTACCCAGTTCGTCGGTTGGGACTCAAAGGGCAAGCCAGAATTCGTGCGCTCGCGTAAGGCGCTCCAGTATACCGACTCGATCGACGACTACATTGCCACGATGATCAAGGACGACAACGGCGGCTACGCAAACGACTGGCTCATCGGCGACCGCAAGACAGGTGAAATCGCCTATCTGGAGCTGGGCCTGAAGCATACTCCGGTGTGGCGTAAGAAGGATGGCTACTTCGTCAGTTCGAACTGGGCGCGCGATCCGAAGCTCATCCAGGACGAGACCGACGGCTTCGACATCAAGGATCTCAGCTCGTCGCCCAATGCACGCCGAGTACGCTGGGAAGATCTGATGGCCGCCAACAAAGGCAAGATCGATGTCCCGATGGCGGAGCAGTTCCTCGCCGATCACGAGGATTCGTTCCTCAAGGAAAAGCGCGCCGATCAGCGGTCGCTGTGCGGACACGCGGACGTGGCGAAAGAAGGTATTCCGGAGTGGGAGTGGCCCGCGTACTACCCCGGCGGCGCGGTGCAGGGCAAGGCGGCCGACAGCGATATGGCGGAGAAGATGAGTCTGGTCGCGCACGCCGGGCATCCCTGCGGCGAGGATTTTCTCGCCAAGCCGTTCCTGGCCGCGCACCACGAGTATTCCTGGCAGGCTCCGATCCTGAAGGATATGAAGGCCGGCCCATGGACAGTCTTTTCGGCAGGAGAGAAAGGCTCGCAGTAAGTGGCTGTCAAATCTGATCCCGCTGCCCTGATTGCGTTGTTCGGCGAGACGCGAACGGAATCAGGCCGCACCCTGCTCGAGTTGGTCGATGAGCGTCCAGTCTTGCTCGTTTTTCTGAGGCATTTCGGATGCACGTTCTGCCGGCAGGCAATCGACGATGTGTCACAGGTTCGCGGGAAGCTAGCGGAGCGCGGAGTGCAGGTAGCCTTTGTACATCTGGGCTCGCCGGAGCGCGCAAAGCCGTACTTCGATTACTACAAGCTGGCGGATGTGGAGCGCGTGAGCGACCCCGACGCCTCGCTCTATCGTAACCCCGTCTTCGCGCTGGCGCGTGTGAGTTTGTTCCAGATCTTGCGGCCTGCGGTATGGATCGGATGGCTGCGCGGCGCTATCTTCAAATACCGGATCGGGCTACTTAAAGAAGACATCCAGCAGATGCCCGGTGTCTTCTTCCTCAAGAATCGCGCAATCGCGAGTGTCTTTCGCCACCGCACAATCGCAGATCGGCCGGACTATCTCGGTCTGGCGAGATGAGAGGTCGATCAACTCACGTATGCGCGGGCGTACCCTGGGCGAACCACAGGCGGATGCGGCGGCGAAGCGGCATTTCCACCAGCCGGTAGCATAGGATCGCGACGACAACAGGCAACAGGACATTGAGCGGGAAGGGAATGAAGGAGAGTCCGCTCCACTGCGTAAAAGGCTGCTGCCAAATGTACAAGGAATAGGAGAGCAGTCCCAGTTGGACAGCGGGCCAGGATTCAAGGACGTTGCGAACGATACCGCCCGCACCACTCAGCAGCCAGAAAATAAAGCTAACGATGGCCACACCCTGGAGTGTGGGAACGAGCCACACTTCCATACCGGAAACCTTAATCGATCCGAGCGCGGGACACAGAACAAAAATCACCAACAAGGAGCCGATCAGCCACGCTGTGCGGTAGCGAAAGTTGCGCAGGCGTTCAATAGCTCCTCCTTGAACGAGGAAGGCGGCCAGCACTCCCCACACAATCTCATCCTGTGCGGTGCGATAAAGTAGCGAGTTGCGGATCTTGGTGCTGTGGATGAAGAAGAAAACTATCAGCCGTGTCAAAGGAAGCAGTATCGCTACTGCCACGGCCAGACGTCGGCTCCAACGGCGACCGAAGAAGACCAGACAGCTGGGCCAGACGAGATAAAACTGTTCTTCAATCGAAAGGGTCCAGATATGGCCGAACACCTTGGAGTTGTCCTGAACACCGCCGCCCAAGCGCCAGAAATAGGCGACATTCCAGGTGAAGGATCCCGCTGCCAGAAATGATGCCAATGGTACCTGGATCAGACGGAACGCAGCTAATGCCGCAATGACACCAATGTAGAGATAGAAGGCGGGGAAGATGCGCGCGATGCGCCTCTCATAAAAGCCGCGAATAGAGATGCGGCCCTTCTTCTCCTCTTCGTGGAAAAGCAGTGTCGTGATGAGAAATCCACTGAGTACGAAAAACACACGCACGCCCAGAGTCGCGTCCGCGATGAGAATGCAAAGATAAGGGTGCCGGCTCAGCCAGTGATCGGTTGTTAATGTGTGATCCAGCAAAACTGCCAGGATGGAGTAACCCCGAAGTCCGTCGAGGTAGGGTATGCGTTCTTCCTTGCCAGCGGCGAGCCCCATTATCTTCGATGCTAAAGCACTACCGGGAAACTTTCAAAACAAGGAAAGCAGGGACACACGTTGGTCTAAGTCTTATATGACTGCTCCGCTATTTACTCGAGGGCTCGAAGATTGGAGTGCGGACGTAAACGCAGTTGTCGTCAGCCCATTTGTGCTCTCCCTGCGCGGAGCGCACGTGATGTGATGCGCTCGCGAACCTCTTTCGCCATGGCACGATCGCCGATCTGACGGACTGTCTGGGCCGGCCCGGTAGGACCACAACTACGCATGAACCAGATGCAGACCAAGTCCTCGTACCACGATGCGGTCGGAGGTGTCGCCGAAGTTCACGCGCAGATCAAGGAGCAGCGGTCCTTTGGCAGGATCAATCGACGTTGCGGTGCTGTCGTGAAACGTGGGTCCGGCGGCATTCAATTGTGTCGGATCATCGAGCAACACCAGCGCGGTTGCCGGCGGATTCTGTACCTGCGCCAGCCGGGCCTGGGTGATAAAGCTGCGCACATTGGAGTTTTCGTAACCGACGCGTACTCCTGTGATGTGAAAGCCCGGCGGGATGTCGAGGGCCTTCTGCACCACCTTGTTGCCGCCCCCTTGCGCCTGGTCACCAGTGGTTGTCGACTGGATAACCAACCCTGTCAGGCCGCTGCCTACTCCCGAGTTGACCGCGTTGTAGGACGTGATGACGCTGGGATCGCCGGCCAGCAGGGATAAATGATTGACCCACATGATCAGTGATATCGGCTTTGTTCCAGGCTTCTGCTTTTCCATAACTTCCTCGTCGGAGATCAAATGAAGTTTTGATCTCGTAGAGAAAGTGACATGACGAAGCGGTTCGTTTCAGATCTGACACGCTGCGGCGATACTACTTCGTCGCGGTCGACTGATACTCGATGCTGCTCTTCAGCCACTCGGCGTTGTTCTTCACATCGTCCATCAGTTTGGCGGTGAGCTCGTCGCGGCGTTCATAGAGCCGGTATCCGGTGCGGGGCCGCAGATAGCCACGCGCTCGCGGTTCCTCTTTGAAGAGCTGCTCTTCACCCACTTCGGCCAGTCTCTTCTCGAAGCGCTTGCGGTTGTCGAGCAGGGCCTTGGCGATGAAGGGCATGACCTGCGAGTAATCTCCGAACATGCTCTCGGTCGTCTGCAGGTAGGTATCCTTGTCCACCTTACCCCACGTGACAGCTTCGGCTGGCGGGCACGACGAGAGCGATCCATCCATCACCGGTGCGGTCGTGATCTGGACGTCGAATTGATAACCGCGAATATCGGGCAGCCCGAGCACCTGTCCCAGCGCCGGCTCCGGCTGCAGGTTATAGTTCTTCGGCACACCGCCGCCGAGAATGAAGGTGGCCAGGCCCTTGGCGGAGCATTCGAAGAGCCCCCAGCGATGATAGGCGCACGCTTCAAAGACCTCGGCGTGAAGGTCGAGCTCAAATTTGTAATCCTCAACCATGCCCGCCCTTTGCATCGCCCACAGCTTCATTGAGTTGAGGAAAACGCTTCCGTCCGCCGGCGCCCCAACAAAGATAGGCACGGCGAGACGGTGGCAGGTTGCCAGCAAACCGTGCGGAGCGCGGGCGCGCCGCTCCTGCGCGGCGTAAAGCGCGCCGAGCCGATAGCGCATTTCTGTGCCGGTCATTTTCTTCTGAAATTCCGGCAGGCTCAGACACGCAGACAGAAATCGGTCCTGGTCGAGCAGAACTTCTTCTGGAAATCCCACATCCGTCACGCGAATGATCTGATCGTCGCGCAGCTTTGCGTCATCGCCGAAGATCGGCACCTCGTGAAAGGGATTATGCCCGTGAGCATCGAGGCTGCGATGCCCATCGTGATAGCAGACGGCGTCGGTCGTGCTCAGATAGGCGATCCATCCCGTCTCGAGCAGCGGAATCAGCCAGGTGATGTGCTGTCCTGAGACCGTGACCGGCCCCGAGATCGACATCGTCAGCGGATACCCTTCGCCGATCGCGCGATCGAGGATCGTATAAACGCGGCGCAGGAAAGCACCGCCAAACGCCGGCAGGCAGTCGCGAAAAATCTCATCGAGAGTGTCGCATTCATCCACGCGGCGCGTGCGCAGCGGACGATGGGCCGCCTGCTCGATCATGTGTTTCGGTATTCCGGTCATGTGCTTCGGGATCTCGGTCATTTCATATCACTCCATCTTCAAATCGAAGGATAAAGGTGCGAAATGACCGGGGCAACCTTCGGAAGGCTGCAGAAAAGTGTCTTTTGTGACAGCTCCATTAATTTCTCGGCTTGCCCCACACGGTGTCGAGGAAGAGATAACGATCGCGCTGCGTGTCCGGCTTTGCTTCCAGAGTCGAATCGAGATGCATGACCATCCATCCGAAAGCCGTGTTGTACGTGGGCCACTTGGACAGATCGGAGGGCGCGCCTGCTCCACCGCTCGGATCTCCCGTGCGCGCGAAATTCGTCCAGTAGGTCTGAATTTCATCTGAGAGCTTGCGATCTTCAGGACGCACGGTGATTTCCTGCCGCGAATCGAGAGTTCCGAAGACATACTCGATGTCATCCGAGTGGAAAGCGCCGATGGCCGCTGGATGGAACTTGTCTCCCGGCGATCCGAGATCGAAACGGTAGCGATAGACCGGAGCCTCTCCCGTCTTGACCTGTGCTTCAAGCCAGCGCCAGGTGGAGAAGGCAATGAAGCGATCGCTGACGAAGTCACCGGCGGACGCCAGAGCCTCTTCGTCGTTTGTTGCCGGATAAACCGCCAGGAACTTGTCTGCGTTTTCGCCGAACTCCCCCTTGGCCTGCGCTTTGAATGTCTCGGCAGTCACCTTGGGATCAGCGTGAAGCACCTCCGCGCGTACCTCGTCCTTGTTCCAGCCGGCGATCAGCGGAATATGCGCATGCTTTCCGGCGGCATAGATGTTGGGAACGCTGTCAGGCAGGAACCATCCGTCAACGTCCGGCCCGAACCGCGGCGGGGGCGGTGTAGTTTTTGCGCTGGCCGCCTTGATCAGGTCCTCGGCGGAGATCTTTCGAAGCTCGGCCAGCGTCGTCGCGTGCAGAGCGCTCTCTGCGAATTTGGCGTCTCTGTGCTCCCGCTCCTCACGTGGCTCAAAGCTGAAGCTGGAGCTGTAAAAGGCCGCGCCGCTTTCCCCAATGGCTTTCTCAATAAGATCTTTCGACAGCGGCGACGCCATCTGCGCGCTCACCGAAGACGATCCCGCAGACTCCCCGAAAATGGTGATGTTCTTCGGATCTCCGCCGAAGCCCTTTATATTGTCTTTGACCCACTTGATCGCCGCAGCCTGATCAAGCAGTCCATAGTTGCCTGAGGCGTGATGTGGCGACTCGGCGGTCAGCTCAGGATGAGTGAAGAATCCAATGATGCCGAGGCGGTAATTCATCGACACCACGACCACGTTGCGGTGCGCAAGGTACTGACCATCCTGGCGAGCCTCAGAGGTCCCTCCGCTCGCGAAGCCGCCGCCGAAGATCCAGACCATCACCGGCAGGCTGCCGGCTTTCGCTCCGGCCGGCGTCCACACGTTCAGCGTCAGGCAGTCTTCGCTCTCTCCCGGATCGTGGAAGATCATGTCGGGATAGACGTTCGTTTGAAAGCAGTGACTGCCGAATTCCTTTGCCTGACGGACGTCCTTCCACTTCGCCGCGGGCTGCGGAGCCTGCCAGCGAAGATTGCCCACTGGAGGAGCAGCGTAGGGAATGCCCTTGAACGCGCGGACCTTTCCGTCAGTGGTCAGCGAGCCTTCGACTTTGCCTTTGTCGGTCTTGATCTGCAGCTGGTTGGATGCGTGCAGCGCGGGAGCGAGCGAAAGAGATGACAGTACGGTCAGCGATAGAAAACGTTTCATGGTGCGGATATGTATCCGATCCTGCGAAAATTCACACGGTAGCCAAACTATCACATGATTTCAGGCGCCAGCATATCGGCTATAGTTTCACGGCGTCGGATCAGCTTCACGCGCTTGCCCTGTACAAGAACTTCGGCAGGACGAGGCCGTGAATTGTAATTCGACGCAAGCGACATCCCGTAGGCTCCCGCATCGAGGATGGCGAGCAAATCGCCAGGCTGGACGGCGCGGAGCTCCCGGTCGCGGGCGAAGTAGTCTCCGGTTTCGCAGACCGGCCCAACGATGTCGGCGGTGATCTTGCGCGCACCATTGCGCGGCGTGACCGGCACAATTTCGTGGTGAGCCTGGTAAAGCGCGGGGCGAATGAGGTCATTCATTCCGGCGTCGGTGATGATGAAGGTCTTCTCGCCGTTCTTCTTCACATAGAGCACCCGCGTCAGGAGCGCCCCGGCCTGTGCGATGAGGAAGCGGCCGGGCTCGAGCAGCAGGGTGATGCTGTCGACGCTGGCGATGGCTTTGGCGAGCGCATCAGCGTAATGGCGGACCTTCTCCTCAGGGTTGAAAGGCTGCGCAGTATAGTATTCGATGCCGAGACCGCCGCCGGCATCCAGGAATCTGATGCCCAGGCCGTCTTTGCGTAATTCAAGTACCAGAGCTGCAACGCGGGTGACGGCAGAGCCAAAGGGCTCGGTACTGCGAATCTGCGAGCCGATGTGGACGCTGACTCCGGCGGGTTCGATCCATTTGTAACGAGCGGCGTTACGATATACGGCGCGCGCTCGGCGGATGTCGATGCCGAACTTGTGCTCGCGCAGTCCGGTAGATATATAGGGATGGGTCTCCGCGAAGACATCCGGGTTCACCCGCAATGCGATCCGAGCACGCTTCTTCAGCTTGGCAGCGCGTTCCGCGACGAGTTCCAACTCGCCCTCGCTCTCGATGTTGAAGAGCAGGATTCCGGACCGCAGGGCGAGGTCGATTTCAGGAGCGGTCTTGCCCACTCCGGAGAAGACGACGCGGTGCGTGGGCGCCTTGTCGATGGAGAGAATGCGCTCGAGTTCGCCTCCGGAGACGATGTCGAACCCCGCGCCTTCGTGGTGCAGAAACTTCAGGATGGCCAGCGATGGATTCGCCTTGACGGCATAGCAGACAAGGTGGGGGATGGGCGTCGGCTCGCCCAGGAAGGCTTCGGTAAAAAGCTGAAGGCGGTAGCGGAGGTTGTCGGCGGAGTACACGTAGAGCGGTGTTCCGTACTTTTTCGCGAGCGCGTCGAGCGGGACCTCTGCGCATGCGAGTGGTGCGTTTTTTGCAGGATAGATGAACGGGCGAACTGGCGGCACTGGGCCTCGGTCAGCGAGAATTTTCTTCTTGAGAGTACCGGGGAGCGGGGCACGCGTCCACTCTCACCGCCATCCCACTCACCCGCGCATCGCCTCCAGCGGATCCACTTTCGTCGCACGCCGCGCGGGCAGATAACTAGCGAGCAGCGCAATCCCGAGGAACACGAGCGGCGCCAGCGCAAAGGTTGTCAGATCGTGGGCGCTGGTTTTGTACAGCACGCTCGACATCAGCTGCGTCGCGAACAGTCCGGCCGCCAGCCCGATCGCGATTCCAGCGGCGACCAGCCCCAGCCCCTGCCGTACCACTGCCCACAAAACGGTTCGCCGCTCCGCTCCCAGCGCCAGCCGTATCCCGATCTCCTGCCGTCGCTGTGCCACCGACCACGCAAGCACCGCGTACAGGCCGATCGCCGCCAGCCCCAGGGCCGTAACAGAAAACACCCCGAGCAGCATCATGATGAAGCGCGGCTGCGCGCGCGAGCCATCCATCAACTCGTCTACCGTCTGCACAGCGGTCACCGGCTGATCGGGATCAACTGCCGCAATCTGCGCCCGCACCGGCTGCACCATGCTCAGTGGAGGCACCGCCGTACGTATCAGCAGGTTCATATCGCCCCACGGCAGCTGTGGAAACGGCAGATAAAGCTGCGCCTGCGTCTCCTCCGCGAGCCCCTTGTTCCGGACATTCGCCGCAACTCCGATCACCTCCGACGACTCAGGTCCGCGCCCCACCAGCACATGCTTGCCCACCGGATTCTCGCTTGGCCAGAAGCGCCGCGCGAACGCCTCATTCGCAATCACCACTTTTGGAGCGTGCGCATCGTCGGCAGCTGTGAAGCCACGCCCTCCCAGCATCGGCACGCGCATCGTCCCAAACCACTGCGGGCTGATCGCTTCTATGTCGATGAATGGCCGCTGCGCCAGCGGTACGTTCGGCTGCCCGTCTGGAAGCAACGGCGTTACCCGCTTCCAGCTCAGCGGCAGCGCGGCTGAGATCGCCGCATCGCGCACCCCCGGCAATGCGGACACACGCCGCAGCACCTCATCGAAGAACGCCGTCTGCTGTTCCGGCTTCGTATACTTCGCCGTCGGCAGCGAAACATTCATCGTCAGCACATGGTCCGGCTCAAACCCCGGATCGACACGCAGCAGCCGCTCGAAGCTACGCAGCAGCAATCCCGCGCTAATCAGCAGCAGCAGCGAAAGAGAAACCTGCCCAATCACCAGCAGATTCTTCAGCCTCCCTCGCGCTCGGCCGCCAGAGATCCCTCGCCCCTCATCGCGCAGCGTCGAGTTCAGATCGGTTCGCGCCAGCTGCACGGCCGGAAAAATCCCCGTCACAATTCCGGTGAGCAGGGAAATGAGCATCGTAAACACCAGCACACGCAGATCCATCCCGACAGGAATTCCGCCCGGCAGTTCGGTCGCTCCCCACGTGCTCAAAGCGCGGTCAGCAGCCCAGCCCAGTCCTGCTCCCACCGCGCCCGCCATCATCGCCAGCAGCATGCTCTCAGCCAGCAACTGACGCGCCCCTGCACCCCGGCTTGCTCCGAGCGCAGCGCACACCGCGAGTTCCCGCCTGCGGGCCAGCGCGCGCGAAAGCAGCAGGCTGGCAACGTTGGCGCAGCCGATCATCAACAGCAACGCGACCGCGCCGGAGAGCATCCACAGCTTGCCGCGCACATCGCCTACTACCAGGTCCCGCAAGGGAACAGCGGTCGTTTGAATCGAGGCTGCCGCATCCGGAGCCGTCGGGTTCTGCTCGCGATATTGCTGGTTAAGCACGGCGAGCTCGGCGTTGCCCTGCGCCAGTGTCTGACCAGCGCCCAGCCGCGCCAGAAAACCGAGATACCCAACTCCCATCCGCAGCCGTTGCGGAGTGAACAGCGTGTGCTCGAAATACCGCGGAGTCCAGATGTCAGCCGGCCCGACGAAAGGGAACTGGATCCCTGCGGGCAGCACGCCGATCACCGTGTGCGGTTTGCCGTCGAGCGTCACCGTATGGCCAACGATATTTCGATCGCTGTTGAACCGGCTGCGCCAGATCGACTCGCTCAGCACAACCACCGGCTTGCCCTCAGCGCGTCCCTCGTCCTCGTTGAACGTGTGGCCAATCTGCGGCCGTACTCCAAGCGTCGAGAAAAAGTTTGGAGAGACACGCGCCACCGGCACCTGCACCGGCTCGCCCACTCCGGTCAGGTTGAAGTCGTCATTCGCCCACGCCGCCACCGACTCGAACACCCGCGCTCTGTCGCGGAGCAACTCGTAGCGCAGCAGCGTGCCGCCGTGATCGGTCGTTTCATCCTTCACCTGGATGCTCACGAGTTGTTCAGGCTGCCGAAAGGGAAATGGCCGCAGCAGCAACGCGCTCATCACCGAGAAGATGGCAACGTTTGTCCCGATCGCAACCGCCAGCGTCAGGATCGCCACTACCGTGAGTCCTGGACTTTTCGCCAGCCGGCGCGCGCCAAAACGAAGGTCCCTCAAAAGTGTCTGCATTACGCACAATTATAGATTTCGCGAATGCCGCCGCATCCCGCACTCACGCGGCCTGCAAGGTCGTTCTTGATATACTTCGCAACAAAAGAAATCCAATCACTGAGACCATCCAGCACGCTGCCCACTCTTGCAAAATCTCATAAGGAAGTCCGCGATGACATTCTTCTGTCGTTCCGCCGCAGTCGCCTCCCTCCTCGTCTTCTCCGCGCTCGCGTCGCACGCCCAATCAGCGCCGGCTATCAGCCCCATGACTCCGGACATCCCGCCGAAGTTCACGGCGCCGAGGACCGACTACGACTACGTCAAGCGCGTTGAGATGGTGCCCATGCGCGACGGCGTGAAGCTCTATACCGTCATCGTGATCCCCAAGGGCGCCTCGCACGCGCCCATCTTGCTCACGCGCACGCCCTATAACGCAGCCGGCCGCACCTCGCGATCCGAGTCGCCGCACATGCTCGACGAGTTGCCGCAGGGCGACGACGTATTCGTCAAAGCCGGATACATCCGCGTCTTTCAGGATGTGCGCGGCAAGTACGGTTCCGAGGGCGAATACGTGATGACGCCTCCGCCCACCGGCCCGCTCAATCCCAGCGGCGCCAACGACACCACCGACGCATACGACACCATCGACTGGCTTGTGAAGAACATCCCCGAGTCGAACGGCAAGGTGGGCATGCTCGGCTCATCCTATGAGGGATTCACCGTGGTCATGGCCCTCATCAACCCTCACCCTGCTTTGAAAGTAGCCGCTCCCGAAAGCCCGATGATCGATGGCTGGATGGGCGACGACTGGTTTCACTACGGAGCCTTTCGCCAGCCCAACCTCGACTACTTCACCGAGCAGACATCAGCCCGCGGTCGCGGCGCCGCCATCCCACGCGAAGGCTACGACGACTACACCAACTTTCTGAACAAGGGTTCGGCCGGCGATTACGCGCGCTACGGAGGCCTCGAGCAGCTTCCATTCTGGCTCAAGGTTGACCAACACCCTGCCTACGACGCCTTCTGGCAGGGTCAGGCGCTAGACAAGATCATGGCGCAGGTCCCACTGAAGGTTCCCGTCATGTGGCTGCAGGGCCTCTGGGATCAGGAAGACATGTGGGGAGCAATCCATAGCTACGAAGCCGTCGAGCCCAAAGATACGAACAACGACAAGAATTACCTCGTGATGGGACCCTGGCGGCACAGCCAGGTCAACTACACCGGCTTTTCGCTCGGGCCGCTGCTCTGGGATGGTGACACCACTCTGCAGTTCCGTCGCGACGTGCTGCTGCCGTTCTTCAACCAGTATTTGCTCGACGGCGCTCCCAAGGCCGACACGCCCCCGGTATTCATCTACAACACCGGCGAGAATCACTGGGACCGTCTCAAATCCTGGCCGCTGAGCTGCGACGCAAATTGCCCGGACAAATCGCAGCCCCTTTATCTCACCGCCAACGGCGGCCTGTCCTTCGATTCCCCGCAGGCATCTTCGCCAAAGTATGACGAGTATGTCTCCGATCCATCGAAGCCGGTTCCGTATCGGCCCCGCCCAGTCTTCAGCAGCGATGGAGAAGCCTGGCGAACCTGGCTGGTCATGGACCAGCGCTTCGTTGATGGCCGGCACGACGTGCTCACCTACGTCACCGAGCCCCTCACCAAACCGCTGCGCTTGAGCGGCGCGCCCCAGGTGAACCTCTACGCCTCCACCAGCGGCAGCGACAGCGATTGGGTAGTCAAGCTGATCGACTTCTATCCCGGAACTTTGCCGTCGCAGCCCGCTATGGGTGGCTACGAACTCCCCATCTCACTCGACATCTTCCGCGGGCGCTACCGCACCAGCTTCGAACATCCCGAGGCCATCACGCCGGACAAGCCGCTCCTCTATCGCTTCGGCCTGCCGACGGTAAACCATGTCTTCGAACCCGGACATCGCATTATGGTGCAGGTGCAGTCGAGCCTCTTTCCGCTCTACGACCGCAACCCGCAGACTTTCGTGCCCAGCATATTCGACGCGAAGCCCGCGGACTACAAAGCGGCAACGCAGCGCGTCTGGCACACCCCAGGAGACGCCAGCTTCATCACTCTCCCCGTCGTTGAACAGAGCCCGTCGCAGTAGGCGGGCTCAGACTTCAACGCTGTTGATGTCTTTCATCTCCAGCACTCGTTTCGGATATCCGTGCTTGGCGACGGCGATCATTGCGCGTCCTAACCGCTCTGTCGTAGTTACATATTGGGGAAAGATCGCCTTCAGCACGGGCAGCAGTGGCTTGCTTACGGCATAGAAGAACTGATAGACGCGTGTCTTCGACTTGATCCCGTGCAGCGGCTGGATAAATCCCGGCCGCAGCATGTACGCCGCCTTGAACGGCAGCGCCAGCAGCGCATTTTCCGTCTTGCCCTTCACTCGGGCCCACATCGAGCGTCCGTGTTCCGAGCTATCCGCGCCCTGGCCGGAAACATACTCAAACGTCATCCCCGGACTCACCCTCACCAGAGTCCGCGCTGCCGCCATCGTGATGCCGTAAGTCAGGCGCTCGTACTCTTCCTCAGTCATCCCGGCCGACGAAACACCGAGACAGAAGAAGCACGCATCATACCCGGACAACTCATCCTCAATCCCCGAGAAGTTCATGAAGTCGCCGTGAACTATCTCGCGCAACTTCGCATGCCGCTGCCCACTTGCGCTTCTGGCTACCGACATCACTTGCTCCACCTCAGAATCAAGCAGGCACTCCCGCAGCACACCCTGTCCCACCATCCCCGACGCGCCAAAGATCACGACTTTCATGCCGTCCATCATTTCAGAGTTAATGGAACTATACATCGTATAGCTGCATGCTATACGCTGTATAACAATGCCCGGGGCATCTACCTCCGACCGCATCTCTCAGGCCGCCCTGGTCATTCTCGAGGCTGAGGGCCCTGAAGCCGTGAGCATGCGCCGCGTTGCCGACGCCGTCGGCATCACGCCCATGGCAATCTACCATCACTTTCCAAATCGGGAAGGGCTGCTCAACACCATCACCAACCAGCAATTCGCAACTTTCCTCAGCTACATCGAGAAGCGCCCAATGCGTGGCTCGCCCGAGGCGCAGCTCATCTCAGCTATGGAGGCCTACATCGACTATGCTTTCGATCGGCCGCGCATCTTCGACTATGTCTTCTCCCAGCCCCGCCCCGGAGCACGCCGTTATCCCGACGACTTCCGCGCCCGTCGCTCGCCCACCCTCAACCCCATCGCCGACGCGGTCAACGGCGCCATGCGCGCCGGCCTGCTCCGCAAAGACGATGTCTGGGAAGTCGCCCTCGAACTCTGGGCCGTCACTCACGGATACGTCACCCTCCATCGTGCCGGCCGTTTCAACCTGCCCGAAAAAGAATTCCGCGCGCTGGTCCGCCGCGCGCTAAGGAGACTCATCCATGGAATCAAAGCTTAGCGAGATCCCAGCCCCAGTCCTGAAGCCCGGAAGGACGCCTCACCATCGCGCTCTCGTCGCCCTCGCCCTGACCGTCTCCGCCATCGCCTTCTTCTTCGGGACCGGCCTCCATCCCCTCTGGTGGCTCACCTGGCTGGCTCCTCTGCCCGTGCTCCTTATCGCCCCTCGCCTATCGCGCTGGATCGCTCTCGGGCTAGCTCTCGGCGCCTTCACCCTCGGCGCTCTCAACATGTGGAGCTACCTCCGTGTCGTCACCCCGCTCGGAGTCGCCATTTTCATTACTGTTGTGCCGTCGCTCATCTTCGCCTTCATCGTCCTGGCGCACCGCCGCTTCATCCTTCGCGGACAATTCTTCCGCGCCGTCTTCGCCGTTCCTGTCCTCTGGTCCGCAGTCGAATACCTTGCGGAATTTCGCTCCCCGCACAGCACCTTTGCGAACCTCGCCTACACGCAGATGAACTGCCTGCCCCTCATCCAGATCGCCTCCATCACGGGAATCTGGTCCATCAGCTTCATCGTCTTGCTCTTTCCATCTGTCATCGCCGCCCTGCTCGCTCCCACGCCCGAGCCCGCCGGCCGGCGCACGTCCATGCCGTCCGTTGCGCTTGCCGCCGTCATCTTTCTCCTCGTCTTCGGATACGGCCTCTACCGCCTCACCACCGCCCCAACTTCACCCCGTGTGACAGTCGCCCTCATTTCCACCGACCGGCATCTCTTTCCCCAGGGGCCCCCCGCCTTGGACCTCGTTCGTTCTTATGGCGCACAGATTTCCGCTCTGGCCACGAGGGGCGCGAAGGTCATCATCATCCCGGAAAAAATTGCCCGCATTCAAGGCGATGACCTCGCCCAGGCCGATGCCATCCTCGAGCAGGCCGCCCGTGACAACCACGTCAGCCTACTGGTTGGCTTCGAGCATCAGCCCAATCTCAACGAAGCCCGTCTTTATGCGCCCGACAGCCGGCTCGAAGCCACCTACGAGAAACACCACATGCTGCCCGCCTTCGAGTCGCACCTGCTCCCCGGAACCGCTCGCCTCACCTTTGACCGACGGTCCGATGATGGAACAACAGGGAAGTGGGGCGTCGAAATCTGCAAGGACATGGATTTCCCGCTGCTCGCCCGCCAATACTCGAACGACGGTGCCCGCCTCATGCTCGTCCCGGCCTGGGATTTCATCGCCGACGGATGGCTGCACGGCCGCATGGCCATCCTGCGCGGCGTCGAGAGCGGATTCAGTATTGCCCGTTCCGTCAAGCAGGGAATCCTCACCCTTTCTGACAGTCGCGGACGGGTTCTCGCTGCGCGCCGCACCGGTTCTCCCTCATTCGACATCCTCATCGGCACCCTCCCGCTCGGCTCTGGACCCACCTTCTACGACCGCACGGGAGACTGGTTCGCCTGGATGAACCTTGCCTTTGCCGTTCTCCTTTTTCTGCCCTCGCGGCGCAAAGCGGGGGCCTGACGGCACGCGCCCGTCCCGCATCCAAAGTCGACAGGGCGAAAAGTTGTTTTGGCATCGAAACGGAGTTGCGTGCCCAAAGTACTCAAACCCTTGCCAAGTGCGCCGAATCGCGCCATGCTTATCACACATATACTGGAGGCCCCATGAGCGGCTTCACGTGTACTAAAGGGTTTTGGCATCGGATCCCCGGGCCCGCGTTACTTTTCCCCCTGATGTTCGCCTTGTCTGCGTTTCCTGTAGCAGCGCAGGTTTTCACCGTCGCTCCCGAAGGGATCGACGGCAAGTATCTCGACTTCCAGCCCACAAACATCGCCATTTCCACCGTTCCGCTCACCAATCACAATCGCGAGGACCTGCTGCGTTTCCTCACCTCCGAGCAGGGCTTCGCCATGCGCCCGCTTCCCATTGCCACCATTACCCTCCACGCCAACGGACCAATGTCGCCCAGCGGCTCCGACTATGTGAGCACCATCCGCGACAAGGGCCTCGCCGTCAAAGCCGGCGAGCGCGTCGTGCTGACCGACGTCAAGATTGATAAAGACCGCATCCTCCTCGACTTCAACGGAGGCCCGGAGCACAAACACAAGTGGCTCCGTCATATCGAAATCGGCATGGACCCCAACATGACCACCCCTGTCGTCAATGACAGCGCCCAGGCCCCGACGGGAACCCGCATTACGCTCGTCTTTCCTCACGCCGTGCCCGACATGACCGGTATGCAAGTTGAAGCGCTGATCAAGCCCATCGTTGACTTCAACCTGAAGACCCCTGTCCAGGCCTACGCTGATACGCTCCCGCCCTGGCTCAAAAAGTCCATACTCGACCACCACGCGCTTGTTGGCATGAACACCGACATGGTTATCGCGGCGCTCGGTCAGCCCCGCACCAAGGTGCGCGAGCGTGAAGGTCAGATGCCTTTCGAAGAGTGGATTTACGGTGAACCGCCCGACCCGGTCCAGTTCGTCCGCATCAACGGGAACCGCGTCATCCGCATCGAGACCGCCAAGGTAGGCGAGTCTCCCGAGATCCGGGCCGAAAACGAGATGGGCGACTATTGGGACACCAAGCCTGCGCAGAACACGCGCATCGTTAAGCTTGGAGACAACGCACCCGCCACGCCAGGCGCCGAAACTGCGCCGCGCAAGCCGCCCACCCTGAAAAACCCCGGCGAGACCCTGCCCGCCGATAAGGACGCGAACACTCCGCAGATGGCCCCCGTGCAGTTCCCGAAAGACCAGACAAAAGACCAGACCAACGGTCAGACCGGCGGCCAGAACAAGACGCAGACGCCCGCGCAGGGCACAACCTCGCCAGCGTCAGGCCAGTCCGGAACCCAGCCCGGTACTAGCCAGCCTCAGGCCAATCCGCCTCAGTCGAGCCCGCCTCCAGACCCCAGCAACCAGCTCATCGCGTGGAAGACTCCGGGTCCATAACCGCGGTGCCAGATTCCGCTTCACCCTGATGGGTACCCTGTCAGTTTGTCTCGGAACTTCCCACGTCCGAGACGCCCGTTATAAGTCAACTCGCTGAGACATAGATCAATCTGAATAGCTGGATGAGTGACTCGGCCTGAAGGCGCAAGTGAAGGCAACTTCCGTTGGCGGCGATTCAGGCATGTGACGTGTACGCCTTCGTGATCGAGGCTTCCCCGATTCACTCGTACCGTAACGCTTCCAACGGATCGACGTTCCCGGCCCGTCGCACCGGCACCCAACACGCCAAAAGCCCCACTCCCACGAACAACGCTCCCACAATGATCAATGTCGCGGGATCGCTGGGCTGCACTTCGAACAGGAAAGACCGCAGCACTCTCGACAAAACAATCGCCAGCGCTACGCCGACAAGAACGCCACCTGCGATCAAGCGAAATCCTTCGCCGAAGATCAACTTACGAATGTCATTTTGTTGCGCGCCCACCGCACTACGAATAGCTAACTCTCGGCGTCGCGAGGCCACCGACAGCGAAAGCAAGCCGTAAATTCCTACCAGTGTCAACACGCTTCCCACCACCGAAAACCCTGTCAGCAGGTGCATGGCGAATGTCCGTGATGCCAGTGATTCGTCGCGAATCTGCTCCAGCGTCTTGACGTTTTCTATCGCCGCCGTTGGATCTACGGAGCGCAGTTCGCGCTCCACCGCAACCACTATCCCGCGCGGATCCGCCGTTGCCCGTACTACAAGATGTTTTGAAAACGCGCTCGCCTGCCACAGCGGCAGATAAATCTCCGGCGACGCCTCCTGCGTCAAGGCGTCAGTCCGCCCATTCGCGATTTCTCCGACAATTTCCGTGCCCGGTTTATCTCGCCCGTTCAGCCAGAATTTTCGTCCAATTGCGTTGCCATGCGGAAAGTAGCGGTTCGCAAACGCCTGGTTCACGATGGCCACCCCCGGCGCTTTATTATCATCCGCCGATCGAAATTCCCGCCCTTCCGTCAGCGCCATTCCCATCAACTTGAAATAATCTGGCGTCACGGCGCGCAGCGGCAGCGCTGTCTTGTCGCTCTCTTTCACCGCCGCGGGTTGACCCTCAATCTCCAAAGTTGCTGGCCAATTGTTTCCCGTCAGCGGCACTCCCCAGGCAAACGCCGCGTACTGCACACCCGGAAGCGCCGCAACGCGTTCCAACGCTTGGCGGTGAAAGTTACCCCAACTCGACCAGCTTTGCACCTCCGTCACGCTCATCGTCAATATTCGCCCCGTGTTGTAGCCTGACGACACCTTTGCGATTTTCACCATCGTACGAATTAGCAATCCCGCGCCCACCAGCAGCCCCAACGTCAGCGCCGTCTGCAACATGGTGACTCCTTGCAGCAAGCGCCTCTCGCCTATTCCCGCTGTCCCTTTCGGCCCGGCGTTTTTCAGCACCTCCATCGGGTCCAAGCGAAACGCTCGCAGCGCGGGAATAACTCCAGCCAAAAACGCTGCGAGCACCGCCGTCCCAAGCCCCCAACTCAGAACTGCCCAGCCTGTCGTTACTCCATCCAGCCGCGGAACGGCATGTCCCGCAATCACCTTGAACAGTTTTACGGCGCCAAAGGCTAGCCCCACTCCAAATGCCCCGCCGAGGACCGCGAGCAGCAAGCTCTCCGTCAGGACTTGCCTTAGAAGGGCCACGCGACCCATGCCCATCGCGCTCCGCACTGCGTACTCCTGTTGCCTTTGCAGTCCTCGCACTAGTAGCAGCGCTGCCGCGTTCCCACAAGCTATCAACAGTACAAGTGCTGCCGCGCCTAGCAGCGGCAGCAGAATCCGTCTCCCGTCGCGGTTCATTTCATCCGTTAGCGGCTCCAGTTGTGGCGCAAACCCTTCAAACTGCCTCTCCGCCTGCGCTTCTCTTGCCGTCAGCACGGCCAGTTCCTGTTGGGCCTGCTGCGGAATCGCTCCATCGCGCAATCGCGCAACTACGTTCCAACCCGGTTCCTTCAGATACTTCGGGTCCGGATCCATCGGCACCCAAAAGTCCACCGTCGCATTAACATCGTAGTTTGGCTCCTTTGCCGCTCTCGGCGAGGGCAGGAATCGCACTCCCGGTTCCATCACCCCGATCACTGTCGGCGGAACGTCCCACCGGCTGATGCGGACCGTCTTCCCGATAATCTGCCTGTCGCCGCCAAACGTCCGCTGCCAAAACTCATATCCCAGCAGAATTGCCTTCACGGGTCCTTGCCCGAAATCGGAATCCTGGAAACCGCGCCCTGCGGCAGTCTTCAGCCCCATGACTCGAAAATAGTCGTTGCTCACCTCCATCCCCTGCATCGACTGGCTGCCGTCATTACGAATCAGAAAATTAAATGTCCAGTCATACGCGGCGATTCCCTCGAACGAATTCGCTTCTTTATCCCACTCCATCCACTGTTGCGCCGCCCAGCCGCGAGGGCTGTCCATCTTCTGTCCATCTCTACGCGCCGTTGGAACGAGCATGAGTTGCTCAGGCTTCTGGTACGGCGGCGGTGTAAGCAGTACGCCCTGAATCAGACTGAAAACCGCAGACGTCGCGCCAATCCCCACCGCCAGCGTCAGCGCCGCAATCAGGCTGAACCCCGGCTGCTTCAGCAGCACCCGAATCGCAAACCGCAACTCTCGCAACATGCACCCCCTATTCGTTTTGAGGTTCCCCGAACCCTTGTTCAGGCATTGTCAGAAGAGAGGACGTTGATTAGAACGCCCTGGTTCCTTCATTCGTCAGTTGGACGATGGAATCCCAGCCCGGTTGGCTGGAACGATGCAATTCTATTTTCCGCGACTCGCCTTGCGCTGCGTTCGACAGAGCCTCCCCCGCCTCCCATGGCTGGGT
>Ga0206881_10077_pt1 | contig 34304 bp, 25 predicted proteins | sample Alteio_BWOrgCont_3_FD_152867 | JGI IMG/M metagenome (GOLD analysis project Ga0206881, IMG submission 152867) | Enriched cells from forest soil in Barre Woods Harvard Forest LTER site, Petersham, Massachusetts, United States -... | ecosystem: Environmental > Terrestrial > Soil > Temperate forest >...
ACTGACACGGAACCATCGCGGCGGACGCAAGAACAAGGCTGATAAGGATTTGTTTCGCTACCCGCGATAAAATTGCCGGCGGATTGCTTGCCTGCATTGAGCAGGATGCTTTTTCTGGTTGGGGCCTATCTATATTATATGTAGTTTTCATTTGTTTGTTATTTGTCGTGTGTCAGGCGTTGTTGACGCTTGGTATTCAAACGAACCTACTCAAACGGGTGGCACTGTGATATGGGGTATAACCCTATCTTCGGTTTCGCGAAACGAAAGCCGGCTGGTTTGAGTCAGGTGAAATCGAATGTCGGCAAGACTTCCCCGCTCATAAAGTCTGCCACGGACTCGTTTGGTCGCTCCGCATTCCGGGCAAGAAACAGCGTTCATAGGTGTAGCGGCCTATCCGATTGAGCGGTATCCGGCATGGGGTAAACACCCCATGGAACAGGTTGTTTGAATAAAGTAATGTTCGGGCATGGTGCTTTTTACGCAAACAGATTTGATAATTTGTTTTGATAATGCGTCCAATTGCTAACGGTGTCTGGTTTCGGAAAAGGTCATTGCAAACATAAAAAAACATATGAAAACCAAAATGTCACATTCGTCGTCGTCACTGTTCCGGGTGGTTGGGGCCGTTATTTTCGCTTCATTTTTGAACCTCGCGGTCACTGGTTTGGCTGACTCGTCCACTGGCATATACACTGGAACTTATACCAGCTCGAACGACCATGGCGCGCTTGCTGTTTTTGTGGGGACTGACGATTGGGGCGGATTAATTCACGTTGACCAGGTTTCGAATAATGTTGTTCAGACCTCAAGCGGTGGCGGATTTTCCGAGGGGTTCTATTTGTCCAACGGCGCCTTCCAAATTACCGTATCCAGTGGTACTTCTATTAGCGGCATGATCTCTGGCGGTACCCTGACAGGAACTGTTACCAACCCGGGCCCGACAGATACTCTTTCTGCCACTGCCCAGTCCAGCGGCGCCTACCAGAGTTCCGCCGGTTACTACGAGGGAACTACGGGTGAAAGCGACGGCACTATTAATATTAGCGTCATCCTCGCTCCCGACGGCAACCTTTATGGCGGCGTCAACGACACCAATAATGCGAGTAATGGCGTTAATGATGATGGTTTTACCGGGACGATGAATGCCCACCAGTTCTCTTGCGTCAGCGCGGCGGGTACTACTGTCGATGGCTCGCTCAGCACCAATCCTTATGCTATCTCTGGCACTTGGTCGTCGGCCAACGGCTCCGGCAGCTTCACGCTAATTCGCACCCATTCGCTGACTGGGCCCACCACGCCATGGCCGGATGCAACCGATTTGGGTAGCGGTTGGAAGCACAGCAGTTGGTTTGGGACATTCAATGAAACCTATTATCCCTGGATCTGGCACCAGCAGCACGGGTGGATGTATGCTTTTGGCACCGATCCGGGCAGTATCTGGCTTTGGACACCTGATCTGGGTTTTCTTTGGACCGGTTCAGGAGTTTATCCCTGGCTCTGGAGTAATACGCAGCAGACGTGGCTCTATTACTCGGTCGGCTCCAGCAACCCGCGCTATTTCTACAACTGGAACTCCCAGAAATGGGTGGCGGTCAACCCTTGAGGGTTGAACCAAATTAAATCGGTCTCGCCGACGGACTCCCGACGCTCGACATTCCGAAGCCTGCAGCAAAAGGACGTGTCACCTGCGCCTCCCGAATGTGCCGTGCTCGATATCCAAAATAAACACGTTTTTCCAGGATGACTTCGAGCTTTTTGGCTACGATACTCTTCCAGGCTAAAGCCGAAAACTTCCCGCCAGGCGTCAACTGTCGGTAAACGGTCGAAAATTCTCTCGCGGTTATACAGTCAAGGCTTGCGCGGTTGATGATAAAGACTTTAAACTGCTTCGCAATGAGGGCTGCGTGCGGCAAATCCCGTCGTAAATCCGATTGTGACCGGGTCAGGTGCTTGATAAATCCCGCGCTTCACCAGCAATCCTCATCTTTTACCAGGAAATATAATGAAGCCGACTGAACTACCGTGGACAGGCGAAAGGCTCGTACCCTCGCTTACCGGGGACATCGTTCTGGAACACCTCCATCGTTATTTGTTCGCAATGGAACTTGCCGCGGGGAGGGATGTACTCGACATTGCTTGCGGCGAGGGCTACGGGGGTAATTTACTGGCGAGCCGCGCCCGGTCTGTAACTGGAGTGGATATATCGTTAGAAACTATTCAGCACGCCCGCAGCAAATATTCCCGCGCCAATTTGAGCTTCCTGCAAGGCAGTTGCGCAGCGATACCGATGCCGGATAAAAGCGTGGACTTGGTCGTCTCTTTTGAAACACTCGAACATTTCGTTGAGCACGAGCAGTTCCTGCGCGAGGTCCGGCGTGTCTTGCGAGACGGTGGTGTATTTGTTGTATCCACGCCTGACAAATCCGTCTATACGCAAAAGCTGGGCAACCGGAACCAATTCCACCCGAAAGAATTGGAGGCGGCCGACTTTGAGAAATGTTTAACTGAGAATTTTGCCCATGTCCAAATATTGAATCAACGGGTCGCGCTGGGATCTTTCCTGGCGCCAACCGGCAAATGCGATTTGCTCGAGGTAGGCACTCACCGGGGCAATTTTGAAGTCGTTCATTTCACGCCCGGTGCGGCGGAAGGGGTTTATCTCGTCGGCGTCGCGAGTAATTCTGCTTTGCCTTCGCTAAAAGTGGGAATCTTTGAATTTGGGCAGGAGGAGGCGGGTGCATTCGTGACACCTCTCCTGAGCGAACGGACTTCGGCAGAGACCATCAGACACGATCGTGATAACCAGATTACCGACCTGAACCAGGCCTTGGCGTCGAAGCTCCAGGCGGTTGATTTGCTGAATAATCAGCGCGTCGACTTGGAGCGGAGCATTAGTGAGCGGGATAGCCGGATAGCCAGCCTTAATCATGCTTTGACTTCCCAAAATCAGACTGTTGAATTGTTGCGTCAGACGGTGGAGTCTGCGTTGCGGTGGCAAAAGAGTTCCTGGTTTAAGCGCGCGTTTCACCGCTGGCACCCGCCATCGGTTAACAGGGAAAAGGCCGGATTTCTAAAGAAACTTGAGCGATCTATTCGTAAGCGACGCAAATATTTGTTCGCCAAAATATTGACGCTGCCTGCCCAAACCGCGAATGGGCATGGTGAGGGTGAATTATCGCAGCAGGTAAGGCGCGAAGGACATTCCGCACCACCTGCCTCCACACCCGGGACACCTGCTTCCAGGGGGATCGCCCCGGCTTCCGGCCGCCAACGTATTGTCTTTGTGTCTGGCGAAGCGCACACACCTGGCCATTCTTATCGTGTGGAGATGGTGGCTGACTCCCTGTCCGCATGCGGCTATGAAGTCCTGATTCTGCCGCAAGAGCAACTAGCCTCACAACTCAAGCGCGTCAACGGGGCGAACGCGCTTGTGATCTGGCGGGCTGCGTGGTCCAAGTCCATCGCCGCGGCCGTGGCCCTCGCCCGGCGTGCTGGAACCAAAGTCGTGTTTGATATTGATGATCTCATGATAGATCCGGCCCTTGCCCGGATCGAGATCGTTGACGGCATCCGGTCGCAGAACTTCAAGGAATCCACCATCGCCGATCTCTATCGTGGGATGCAGGAAACCATGATGGCGGCAGATTTTTGCACCTGCACCACCAAGCCGCTGGCGACTGCCATGCGACGATTCCAGAAAACCACATTTGTCATTCCGAACGGTTTTGATGACATCCGGTATCGAGCGAGTCGCAAAGCGGCGGCGGAGCAAGATCGGTACCCTGACGATGGACTGGTACGGATAGGTTACGCTGGCGGCTCGCGCACCCACCAGAAAGATCTCGCCTGCGCCGTGCCAGCAGTGGCGCGCATCCTGAAGGAATACACGCATTGTCGACTGGTGCTATTCCACTTGGAAACGCCGGCGGGATATTTGCCCTGTCTCGACGTTCATGAGTTTCCGGAGTTGGCGGAGCTCGGAGGACAGATTGAATGGCGACGCATAGTGCCCTTTCAGGAGCTACCCGCAGAAATTACCCGGTTTGACATCAATCTGGCCCCGTTGGAAGTCGGCAACGCGTTCTGCGAGGCCAAGAGTGAATTGAAATACTTCGAGGCCGCGATCGTAAACGTTCCCACGGTAGCCTCCCCCACGATCCCGTACGCGGAGACGATGATTCATGGCCGGACCGGGTTTCTGGCTGGGAATACCGGCGAATGGTATGAGGCATTGAAATGTCTGGTCGAGGCTCCTGATCTTCGCCGGCAGATCGGCAAGGCTGCGTTCCTGGATGTCCTTTGGCGGTTTGGGCCCGAGCGGCGAGCTCAGCTTGCAGCCGCAATCTTTGAGCAGATCCTAAGGGGTGACAGTGCTTCGGCAGCAGGGAATTTTGAACTGGAATTGCGCCGGACCGCCACGCCTCGCCGCACCCTGCCAGAATGGGCGGAATTTGAAGTGATGTTCGAGGCAGGCTCGTCTGCGCAAAGCGAGGTGGCGGTAGTGATTCCACTCCATAACTACGAGGTGCACGTGATCGAAACGCTTGAGTCCGTCAAGGCACAGACTCTTGGCGCCAAAGAATTGATCGTGGTTGAGGATTGTTCCACGGATGATTCTCTGCGCGTAGCCAAAGAATGGATGCAGCGAAATGCCTCGGACTTTACGAGAGTCGCACTGTTAAAGACTCGCAAAAATGCCGGATTGGCGCGCACCCGGAATGCGGGTTTTGCGTTCGCCGACGCCCCGTTTGTTCTCCCGCTTGACGCCGACAACATTCTCCTGCCCAAGTGCTTGGAAACCTGTTTAAAAGCCATCACCGGAACTAATGCGGCTGCAGCCTATGCCACGATTCAGGAATTTGGAGATGGCGACGGCATGCGCAGTGATCGACCTTGGAGTCCGGGACGGTTTGTAGGCGGCAATTACATTGATGCCATGGCCTTAATCAGGAAATCAGCCTGGGCTGCTATCGGTGGTTACCAAAAAATGGAAATAATGGGCTGGGAGGATTATGAGTTGTGGTGTCGCTTCGTCGAGGACGGATTCCGAGGCACCTGGATTCCGGATACCCTGTCCAAATACCGGGTACATGCCCGGTCGATGCTGCAAACATGCACTGACATCGCCGAGAACCGCAAGCGGCTGGTTGCGGAGATCAAAGCAAAGCACCCATGGCTCGATGCCGGCTCATTGGTTGGAATTACGGACCCATCCGCAACACTGCCGCCGGACCCTTTAAGGTCTTACACGCCTGATGAAGCTGCCCTTCCGAAACTCTTGACCGCCAGCGAAAGCGCCGATTTGGCTGACGTAAGCAAGGTGTCTTCGGTTAATAGTCTTCCGCCACGCCCACGCACCAGGCAACGTCTCGAAGAAATGCTACCGGTGATGCGGTGCCCTGTCACGGGACAAGCAATCCGCATTTTGTCGGAAGATTTGCTCGTCACAGCCGATGGCAGCCGTCAATGGCCCTTGGTGAACTGGCGCCCCATCTTTTTCGGAAATGTCGCGGAGACCAAGCGCTTTCCCGACTCACACCTGAGTAACCCGGTGCCGACCCGGGCAATTGAATTGATCAAGGCCCTTCCCGGCCACGTCCTCAATATGAGCGCCGGGGGAACGAGGGAAGGGTTGGCTTCCATTATAGAATTGGAGACGGCAATCTTCCGCAACACAGACATCGTCGGAGACGCGCATTGCCTGCCGTTCGCGGACAACGTGTTCGACGCGGTGCTGGCGATTAACGCCTTCGAGCATTACCGCGAGCCTGATCGTGTGGTGAGTGAAATCCTGCGAGTGCTTAAGCCCGGTGGAAAAGTATTTATCCACACAGCCTTCTTGCAGCCGCTGCACGAGCCGCCGTGGCATTTTTTCAATTGCACCAGGTTTGGCCTGCTCCAATGGTTCAAACAGTTTGAGTTGGTGGACGTCTGCGTGTCTGAGAACTTCAATCCCATATTCGCCCTTTCGTGGCAGGCAGATGAGTTACTCGCCGCGCTGCACCGGGAAATGGGACCGAAAGCTGCCCGCCATTACGGTGAAATGTCCTTGCGCGACGTTGCGTCGTTCTGGAATCAACCAGCCTGCCAGCAGGATGGTCGTTGGTTGGAACTTCGCAAATTGTCGCAAGCCGCGCAGGAGAAACTGGCAGCGGGCTTCGAGTTCATTGGTCGCAAATCAGAGCCGAAGTCATGACCACCGTTTTCAGGCAAAGACGTTTTTGTGGCTTAATGCACAAATTGACTTTAACATGCCGCCAAACCGTATAAATCTATGAGCAGCCATTTGACTTTCAAGGAGTTGCCCTGTGTCCTGAAACCCACAAGTGCAGATGAGGTTGATCCCGCCGCGTATTACCGCGCCAATCCTGACGTTAAGAAAGCCGGCATGGATGCCAAGGAGCACTTCCGCCTGTACGGTTGCCGCGAAGGCAGAATTCAATGGGAAAATGAAAAGGAAGTGAACGAACTTCGCGACAAAAAAGTTCGGGCCCTCAAATTTAAGCGCAAATCCTCAATCGATCGGCGGGCGGGCGAAAGCATCAACTTTCTCTCCCGCGAGCTGATCGAGAAATTTCAGATTCCTGATTCTCCGCCGGTCTCGGCCAACCAGTACGGTGAATTTCTCAATCAAGAATTTCGCGACCATCCCACGAAGCTGTTTCTGGATGTGGGCGCCGGGCTTCGTCATCGGTATTTCAGCAATGTCATTAATACTGAAATTTACCCCTCCATTTGCACGGATGTGCTATGTGTGGGGGAAGATCTTCCCTTTGAGGACAACCAGTTCGACAAAGTCATGTCGTTTGCCGTATTGGAACACACCCGGCGGCCTTGGGAAGTTGCGCGGGAGATGTGCCGCGTGCTTAAGCCGGGCGGCGAACTTCTGATCGATTATCCCTTCCTGCAGCCTGTCCATGGCTACCCGCACCATTATTTTAATGCGACTCCGCAGGGGCACCGCAGTTTGTTCGAGGAGTACTGCAATATCCAGTCGGTGGATATTCGCCCTAACCAGACGCCGATCTACTCACTTTGGTGGATACTGCAACTCTGGAAAACCGGCTTGTCCGCTTCGGATGCGACCCGATTTGAGGAATTGCGGATCAAGGATATTCTGGCGAGCAACCAGGCAAAGCAGGCTGAAGAATTTTTTTGCAAAAACCTCAGCCTTGATGTGCAGAAGCTGATCGCCGCCGGCTCGACCCTGGTTGCCACCAAGAAGATCTGAAACTCGCGGCCCCCCCGCGGACAAATACCACGTCCGCCGCATGGATTCTGAATCTCGCACCGACACGCCAACCATGGCACTCCAGTTCCGAACGGCTGACCGCATTTAAAAAAAACACCCCTTCGTCCGCCCCCGAAAAAGCCGTTTTTTTACTGAATGCCTTAGGTTTTCAAAAGGCCGGGAGATCTTATGCATCAACCAAAAAAGTGGAATCAAAAATGTGGGTCCCGAAAAAACCCTCGCAACTTCGCTAATGTCTCCGTCTCTTTTGAACTTATAAAGCCGTCGGTATTCATTGAACAGGCTTAAGAGGCCTCCGCCAAATCGCAGCCGGCCAAAAAGGGTTTCAATCTTTTTATTTTGTTGAAGTCTTCTCAATTTGGCTTCAAGGTTCCTCGCCGCGAGAACAAGGCTTTCATCCTTCTTGCCATGGCTCTTATGCAACAGATGGAAATTAACCACCCAGGCGGAATAGCCAAGGGTCTTGGCCATCTGGCATAGGTCAGTGCCGTAGAAATGGAACCCCGTCAAGTCCGCTGAGAACCGCAGCCCGGAGGCGCGTTTTAGCACCAGGAAATTCTCGTCCAAAGATTGACAACGCGATGGCAGGTTGCCCGCCAGGAGTCTTTCGGCAGGCAGGTTTCCGGCCGGGTTTTGAGCTGGAGGATGGGAGATATTTGCGCAGACACACCCGTCATCGTCCATTCCGGCATTGCCCAAAACGGCCCATCGAGGATCAATCTGGTTTAATTCGGCAATACGGACGTCCAAATCTTCACGTCGATCAAAATCAAGACGAATATCCTGATGGCAAAGAATGACGTATTCCCCCTGGGCTGCTTGAAGCAGCAGGTTCAGACCGGCAAAGGCGTCAACTTGGTTTCCAGCCTGGTTGTTGATGTAGAGAAACTCACAAGTGCCCGGATCGAAGCCGGCATGAACGAATGATTTAATCATTTCTTGATATTCATCCGGCCGCGTCATCAGAGTGACAATGGAAAAAGACAGCCTGCTGGTTAAAAGTTCAAGCCTGATTTCTCGCGCGGATTTTATATCTCCATCTTCTTCAATCACTAAATCGCCATTCATGTTTTGTCCGCTTTGCCATTACGCTGCCATCAAGAATGTGCGGATCATCAAGGTGGTCCAAAGGTTGGGTGCCGATATGAAATTGTCGGGCGGAACAATTTGCCCAATGGCGTGATGACCTTGCGTTTCAGCCAGTATGCCGCAAACCATCCCCGACCCAGCCGCCGCATGACCGTTTGCTGCAATGCCACACCTTCAGGCGTGTTGCTTTTCCGACAGCTTCGAATGAGGTTGAATTGGGTTTCACGCTTGGCTAACTGGCCGATCCATGGTCTGGCAAGAAATTCTTGCATCAGCCAGACATGCTCTTTACCCACAATTCCGTTGCGATGATTTTTTGCGCTTTGCTGATCCGGATGCTGCCGGAACGCCGCCAGGGGCTTTGAAATATAATTGAAATCACCCTGTTCCAAGAGACGAAAGTAAAACTCCAAATCAACAATATGCCGGAGTTGAGGATTGAAACCTCCGTTGCATCGGGATCGGCGGAACATAACCACGGACGGCTCGCCAATAAGGTTCGCATTTTGACCCAGACACCGCTGGATGACTTCTTTTCCACCGCTGAGTCCTGGTCGGAAGTGATCCCGGGTTCCCAGGATTCGCGACTTTTCGTCAATCAGCTGGGTTGCCGAAACAATCAAGATGACATTGGGCTGGTTGACCAACGGTTGAACCAATTCACTGACCGCCGAAGCTGAAAGTAATTTATCATCCTGAAAAACAAATTTGATATATTCTCCGCGAGCTTCACACAGCAGGCTGTTCCAGTTCTCCACCATGCCAAGGTTCTGACGGTTTTTCCACCACCGGATTCGCCCATCGCGCGCGGCGTAATGCTCCAGCACCGCCGCGGAGCCATCGGATGAGTCATCATCAGCAATCAGGATCTCCAGATTGGCAAAATCTTGCGCGAGGATGGAATCAAGGCACTCCCTTAAAAACTTCTTGCCATTGTACACTGGCAGCAGGATGCTTACCAAAGGAGTGTTCATGGGCAGGAGAAGGCAGAACAGGTGTTTATAACCTTCAATGTGTTGTCGGTGGTGCCATCATCGGAAACGAGTTTATCCAAGTCGTCAAAATCTGCCATCAACACGGAGTCGAGGCATTCCGCGAGATGTCCCCCCGAGTCATACCTTGGAATCAAGACGCACATATTCACCATCGATAATTTCAGCATAAAATCTCTTTGCTGGCGAGGTTTTTTTGCCTCCCGGAAGCCCCGGCATGACCCGTCAACCGTCCCGATAACAGATAATAACCCGACTCCGTGACTCCGCCGCAATGCGCGGGTTTAGTGTGGTCCAACAACCCCGGTGCCTCGATCCAAGCCGCGCTCAAAATCCCGCCATGCCAGTCTTTGACCAATTAATCGAAGACAGCAATGCAAAATAACTTGTTTTTCGCTTCTGAATAACCGGACAATGACGGACGTATGCTAGCCTTTTTGCAAAAGGTATGGGCTTTGGCCCGGCCTTATCGGTTTCGGCTTTTCCTCGGAGTGCTCACCGGCATTCTGGCCGGTGTCACGGGTCCCATGCTCATTGCCACCATTACGCTGGTTTCAAGCATCGTGTTCCCGGCGGCGAACGGGCAGGCCCAGCATATCAAGAAAATGCCTGCTTTCCTTCAACCGTGGCTGGAAAGTGCCCAGGCTGGCATGGGGACCGGATTGCGGGAGCATTGGGTGAGCGTGGTCTTGCTCGTCATGACCATTCCCTTCGTCATGGTGCTCTCCCGCGTGCTGGGCTATTTAAACACCTACTTTTTACAATGGACGGCCGTCCGGGTGATCAACGATTTGCGCACTAAATTGTTCACCCATTTGCTCAGTCTGTCCGCCGGTTTTTTCAATCAAACCAGCAGCGGGGAACTTATCTCGCGCATCATGAACGACACTGCCGCGCTCCAAAACGTCATCAGCGGTACCACCTCCGTCATTGTCCGGGACCCGGTTACCTTGATCGGCATTTTGGGTTATTTGTTATGGCGGCAACCGGCCATTACCTTGATTTCGCTGGCGGTGCTGCCGATCTGCATGATTCCGTTGACGATCTACAGCCGCAAAGTGCGCAAGGCCAGCCGTGGGATGCAGGATTGCAACGCCGGACTGATGCAGGTAATGACCGAGACCTTCACGGGACTGCGTGTGGTCAAAGCCTACAATCTCGAAAGAATTGTGGGCGAACAGTTTCGCCAGACGGCGGCCAGTTCGGTTAGCAACTACATGCGGATTATTCGATCCAACGAACTTTCCGGCCCGATCATTGACTTTCTCGCCTCCCTGGGCGTTGCGCTGGCGTTGCTCTACATGATTTATGTGGCGCGTTCGCACCCAGATCCGGGTGATTTCATCCAGCTTGCGGCCAGCATATTTTACATGTATGCACCGATGAAAAATCTCACCCGGCTGCATAACCAGCTCAACCAGGCCCGGGCGGGCTGCGAGCAGGTTTTTGCCCTGCTCGCCACGAAAAATTCGGTGCCGGAGCCAGTCGCGCCGAAAATGCTCCACGCGAACCAGTCCGACATCGTTTTTGAAAATCTGGAATTCGATTACGGCGAAAAAATCGTCCTCCAGGACATCAACCTCACCGTCAAAGCCGGTCAACTCGTCGCGCTGGTCGGCTCCAGCGGCTCGGGCAAGACCACGTTGGCCAATCTGCTTTTGCGCTTCTATGACCCCACCAAAGGCCGCATATCTATCGGCGGTGTGGATTTGCGCGATGTACCCACCCGCGATCTCCGCAAGCAGATCGCCGTCGTGGCCCAGGAAAATATTTTGTTCAACGACACCATCCGCCGAAACATCGAACTTGGGCGCCCTGGAGCTTCAAATGATGAAATCGTTGCCGCTGCCAAGCATGCCTTCGCCTACGATTTTATCATGGAGAAGAAACCGAACGGCTTCGACACCGTCATCGGCGAAAAAGGGGTGTTGTTTTCCGGGGGGCAGCGCCAGCGCATGGCCATCGCCCGCGCAGTTTTGAGAGATGCTCCCATCCTGATTCTGGACGAAGCCACCAACGCTCTCGACCCGGAATCCGAGCGTGCCGTGCAATCGGCCCTCGACGAGTTGATGCGAGGCCGCACCACCATTTGCATTGCGCACCGGTTTTCCACCATTTTGCACGCGGACTTGATTGTGGTAATGGATCATGGGCGCATCGTCGAAACCGGGCACCACAATGAACTGGTCAAGCGCGGCGGCGTTTATCAGAAACTCTACGAGTTGCAATTTGCTTCGTGAGCCCGCGGCCTGAAAAGATCCTGGCATTGCAGTTCAAATACTTCGGAGACGCCGTCTTGATGACGCCCGCGCTGCGCGCCCTGCGCGAGCATTTTCCGCAGGTCAAACTCCATCTGCTGGTGCCCGCGGAAATGGCGCCGTTATTCCAGCATCTTTCCTGGCTCGACCGTGTCTGGGCCATGCCGCGGCGGCGGGGCAGCGCCAGTCTGCGCGAGACCTGGCCGCTGATCCGGGCGTTGCGACGCGAACATTTTGACCGGTCCGTTGATTTTGCCAGCAATGATCGCGGCGCAATCCTGAGTCTGCTCAGCGGCGCCCGGCGCCGGCTGGGCTGGGCGCAACCCGGCGGTTTCTTTGGGCGAAAATGGTGCTACAACGAGCACGTCTCAACCGATACGGAGTTGCCCCATGAATCCGCCCGGCTGGCAAAGCTCCTTGCCGCCTGGCAAATCCCGATGCCAGCATCGCTCGAGAGCGAAATCCGTTCTGATCCCGCCCTGGTCGAACCAGCGCGGAAAATGCTTCCCGAAAAGGGCGCGGTCATTTGTCATATTGCCTCCAGTCAACCGAAGAAGGAATGGCCTGTGGCGAGCTGGGCTGAATTTTATCGCCTCGCGACCGCTGCCGGCTACCAGGTGGTTTTCACGACCGCGAGGGGCGAGCGCGAAGCGGCCTTGATGACTGAGCTGCGAAAAAACACGCCGGAGGCAAAGATCCTACCCGAGATTTCCGAATTGCCACTGTTTCTCACTGTGTTGAGCCAGGGTGCGGTCTTTATTTCCGGCGACACGGGGCCGTTGCATTTTGCCGCCGGGTTGGGGTTGCCAACCATTTCGTTGTTCGGACCAAGTTCGCCGATGCGCTGGGCGCCGGTGGGGGTACGGCATAAAGTTCTGGCTGGCGGCGCCTGCCATTGCGACGGGCATTCCGCCGTCTGCCAGGCCCCGCGCCACTGCCTCGCGGAGATTTCCCCGCAGCAGGTTTTTGCCGCGCTGCAACATCTATTTCCGGTGCGGTGAATATCCGTTTCTTGCTTCGCCTGCGTCTCGCCGGGTAAATTGTTGGGATGTCGTCGCACGCTGATTTTGTCCACCTGCATTTGCACACCGAGTATTCGCTGCTCGATGGGGCTTGCCGATTGGACAAACTGGTGGAAAAGGCGCATGACCTGAAATTTCCCGCCCTGGCCATCACGGATCACGGGGCCATGCACGGGGTCATTGACTTTTACCAGCAGGCGCGGGAAAAGGGTATCAAACCGATTGTCGGTTGCGAGGTCTACGTCGCGCCGGGCTCGCGGCTGGAGAAAAAGTCCGGAAGCAGCACCCGGGATCTTTATCATCACCTCGGCCTGCTCGCCACGGATGAGTCGGGATACAAAAATCTCATCAGGCTCACCACGGCCGCCCACCTGGACGGCTATTATTACAAACCGCGGATTGACAAGGAAATACTCGCCGCCAACAGCGAAGGCTTGATCGCCATGTCCGGCTGTCTGGCCAGCGAGATTCCCGATTTGATCATGAAGGATCAGATCGACAAGGCGCGCGCGGCGGTGGATTGGTTCCGGCAAATCCTCGGCGCGGAAAATTTTTACCTGGAACTGCAAAATCACGGTTTGGCCGAACAGGCCAAGGTCAACCGACAGTTGATCCAGTTCGCCAGGGAATTCGACCTCAAGCTCGTCGCCACCAACGATGTGCATTATATCAACAAGGGCGATTCCCATGCGCACGACTGTCTGGTTTGCATTGGGACGCAGGATTTGCTGAGCAATCCCAAGCGCATGAGCGCGGGTTACGTGCCGGAACAATTCTTTCTGCGCAGCGCGGAGGAAATGAAGGCGCGTTTTGCCGAGGTGCCGGACGCGATCAAAAACACCCTTGAAGTCGCCGAGAAATGTAATCTCGAGATCAAATTCGGCCAGTTGCATTACCCGGTTTTTCATCCGCCCGAGCATTTCACGCGCGAAGGGTTTTTGCGCCAGTGGCTGGCCGAGGGGCTTTTCACCCGCTATACGATTCGCGCGCAGGCGGAGGGAAATGAATTTGTGGTCAGCGGGATTGATGAGCCGGCGCGCCTGCCGACTTATCTCCCGACCGCGCCCGCCGAGCCGGAGGCGACATCCAATGTAAATTCTCAGCCGGATGCCGGCGACAAGCTGAAGGATCCGGCCGTCGCCGCCGCCGTCAAAACCGTCATCGACCGTTTGCAACTTGAACTCGGGGTCATCGAAAAAACCGGATTCATCTCCTACTTTCTCATTGTCGGCGATTTTATTCGATACGGTCGCAGCCAGGGTATTTCGTGCGTGGCGCGCGGTTCCGCCGCCGGTTCAATTGTGACGTACCTGCTGGAAATCGCCAACGTGGACCCAATCCGCTACGGGTTGCTGTTCGAGCGGTTTTTGAATCCCGAACGCGTGAATCCGCCGGATATCGACATTGACTTTGCCGACGACCGGCGGGCGGATGTCATCGAGTACGTCCGGAAAAAATATGGCAATGATTCCGTTGCCCAGATTATCACTTTCGGCACGATGGGGGCCAAAAGCGTGGTGCGGGATGTCGGGCGCGTGATGGGTCTGGCTTACGGGGACTGCGACCGGCTGGCGAAAATGATTCCGGCCGACCTGAAAATGGATCTTACGAAGGCGCTTAAGCAGTCGTCGGACCTTAAACAGGCGTACGACAGCGAAGAAGTCACGCGGGAATTGATCGACACGGCGATGATCCTGGAGGACCTCACGCGCAATGCCAGCGTCCACGCGGCGGGCGTTGTGATCGGCGATCAACCGCTGGTGAATCTCCTTCCGCTCAAGCAGGACGAAAACGGCACTCTGGTCACACAGTACGCCATGAATCCCGTGGGCGATCTGGGCCTGCTGAAGATGGATTTTCTCGGCCTGAAGACCTTGACCGTCATCCGGAATACCTGCGAAATGGTCAAGCAGACCCATCAAATTGAGATTCCGATCGATAACCTGCCGCTGGACGACAAAAAAACTTACGACCTTCTGAACCGGGCGGAAACCCTGGGCGTGTTCCAATTGGAATCCGGCGGGATGCGCGATCTCTGCAAAAAGTTTCAGATCAGTTCCGTTGAACATATCACCGCGCTGGTTGCCTTGTATCGTCCCGGGCCGATGGACCTGATTCCGGATTTCATCAAGCGCCGGCACGGCGAGATTGAGATCAAATACGAGCATCCACTGCTCGAACCCATTTCCCGGGAGACTTACGGCATCCTGATTTACCAGGAACAAGTGATGCAGGCGGCGCAATTGCTGGCCGGCTATTCATTGGGCAAAGCGGATTTGCTGCGGCGCGCGATGGGCAAGAAGAAGGTCGAGGAAATGCAGAAGCAGCGCGATTCGTTTGTCAAAGGCTGCGCCGCGACAAATAAAATTCCCGCCGCCAAGGCCAACCAGATCTTTGATTTGCTGGAAAAATTCGCCGGCTATGGTTTCAACAAATCGCACGCCGCCGCTTACGCCATCGTTGCCTACCAGACGGCGTATTTAAAGGCGAATTATCCGGTGGAATTTTTCTGCGCCATGATGACCAATGACATGGCCGCCACGGAGAAACTGGCCGAATACATTGCCGAGGCGCGGGAATTTGAGATCGAAGTCCTGGGACCGGACGTGAACGAAAGCGGCGTTTATTTTGCCCCGGCGCGAGATGGCAAAGCCATCCGTTTCGGACTGGCCGCCATCAAAGGGGTCGGCGAAGCGGCGGTGGAAGCCATTCTCAAGGCGCGCAACGGCCACGGAAAATTCAAGACCCTGGCCGAACTTTGCGAGCAGGTGGACGGCCGTTCCCTGGGACGCAAGACCCTGGAGGCGCTGATCAAGACTGGAGCTTGCGATTGCTTCGGCCAGACGCGTGCCACACTGTTTGCCCAGATCGAACGGACCCTCGCGCGCGCGGCGAGCATTCTCTCGGACAAACAAAAAGGCCAGACGTCATTATTCGGTGCGCTGGAGGAGAAAAACTCACCGATGCCGGAGGCTATCAGTCACCTTCCGGAATGGCCGCAGCATGAATTGCTGACGCACGAGAAGGAACTCCTGGGCTTCTACGTGACCGGCCACCCGCTGACCCCGTTCGCACCGATTCTGGAAAAATACACCCTGGCCAGCACCGCCAAACTCGCCGAAATCCCGAACCGAAGCCTGACGCGGATCGGTGGAATGATTGCTGCAGCCCAGCACGGATTTTCGAAAAAGAGTGGCAAACCCTATTCGATGGTCACCCTCGAGGACTTGGAAGGCTCAGTTCAAATGCTCGTGATGAACGAGCACGAAAAATTCCGCCCGATGCTGGAAGTCAATCAGGCGATCCTCGTCGTTGGCGAAGTCAGCACCAGCGAGGATAAACCCAAGATTTTTCCCCAGGAAATCATGCCGTTGATTGACGCTCCCAGGAAATACACCAAGCAAGTGCATTTGCGTTTGAATACCGCCCAATTGCAGCCGGAAAACCTGGAGAGCATGCGTGATCTATTGGCGGCCCATCCAGGGAAGTGCCCGGTTTTCCTGTGTTTCAAGCTTCCCGGCGGGGAGATGGTATTTATCGAAACGCACGAACGATGTGCAGTCTCGCCGTCGTTGGAGCTGGAGCATGCGGTCAATAAACTGCTGGGTGAAAAGACCTATTATGCCAAGGTGGACATGAGCCTGCCCGAGCGCCAAAAACGCAGTTGGGAGAAAAAAGCGGATACCGACAGTGACGAATAGCGCGGTTTAGAAAACGCTGTAGCCACGCAGAGGGAAGCCGGAATAATGGTGTTGAGCCCGCCCTCATCCCGTCCTTCTCCCTCGAGGAGAAGGTGAAACGCTCCCAGTGCTTCGGGATACTCCCGCGGCTGGATTGGTGGAGGCGCATAAAACAACCTGATGATTCCAAAGGATTCTCCTTCGCCTTGGGGGAGAAGGTTGGGATGAGGGCGGGCAATTCCCTTTCCAACTAATTGGCTACAGTTCAATCTAAACCGCTCCAGCGGCGAACCCGCCCGGGTAATGTTACCGGCCGCGAATCGGCATCAATCCGAAGTGCAGGGCCAACCAGACGGGAACGGCAAAGATGACGATTACAAACAGCCGTTCCCAGGTCCATGGCAGGTAGTGGGCCTGGATGGGAAAAATCATGATCATGAAATAATTGGCAAACCGGGTGTGACCAATGAATTGCAGATGCCCGGGAAACTTTTTTCGCAAGCCGCTGATCAGCGCCACCACGCCGAGCACGATGACCAGCACCGTGACCATGAGATTGACCGGCGCCAGGGAGTTTATCTCGAATTCGGGTGTCCCGTAACGGTGCGGATGGTAGTAGGGCCAGATCCATTGGGCGCCGGCCCAAAGAAAACTAAAGCCGGTTTGCAGTGAGGTCCGGAAGGTCGCCTTGTCCGCCGTCAGTTCATTCAGCAGCAAACCAAAATACAACGGGACGATACCCCAGATCAGCGCTTGATGCAGGAAAGGGGTGCTCAACAATTCAACGAACGCGTGCCAGTGGTGGCTCAACATGAGGCTTCCGTCGTTGAGGGTGGGAAATTATTTAACGGCCGCCCAGACGCGATGGACGTCGTCGTGCTCGTCCAATTCGTGCAAAAACTCGCCAACGTCGTTCAGCTGGGCTTCGGTAAGCTCTGGAAACTGCTTCGGCACATACCCCATTTCACTGGTCACCACCGTCCATCCGTTCTGGGACAGCCATAGGGAAATGGCATGAAGGGCGGTACGGTCACAGATGAATTTTGCGCCCGTGGTACCTTCGGGAATATCGTCGTTTTGGGCGTGAGTCAACGCCTCCACCTCATTGGCGCCCGCCTCGATGGCGGCCGCTTCGCGGTCGATGGTCGCGTCCGGATGATGTGCCTCAACCAGTCCGACGTGGTCGAACAAAAACTTATTGCTGCCGGCGGTGGCCAACTGTCCCCGCTTGAACAACACGCGGATTTCCGGCGCAGTACGGTTTACATTATCGGTATAGACCTCAACAATCACCGGTACGTTATGCGGGGCGCGGCCTTCATAGACCACGTGATCCATGACAAGCTTTTCGTCGCCGATGCCGGCTCCCTTGTTAATTGCGCGCTGAATGGCATCCTTGGTGACACTTTCCTTTTTCGCCTTCTCAACGGCCGTAAACAGCCGGGGGTTCATCGACGAGTCGGCTCCGCCCATTTTGGCGGCAACGGAGATTTCACGGACCAGTTTGCCGGTAGTCCGACCTTTTTTCAGGCCGGCGACCAGGCGTTTTGCATGCAACCATTGGCGTCCCATGAGAAAAAATTAACAAAGCCAACGCTGGATTTCAATTTAGCATTACGGGTATTTGTCGGTTCCGGGGGCATCTGAGGGAACATAATGTGCTTCCGGCATCCTGCCGGAAGATCAAACTGAATAATAATAGGATCTGCGGTCTTGAATGTGCAAAAGGCCTCTGACAAGGCACCGCTCTCGGGCAATGTTAGATCTGCCGGCAACATGGTGCGACGCCGCACTGGCAAGCAGCACTTTGGGGGCACGTCCTTATTATGAAGTTTGCTCACCAGTCCTTGATGGGATGTGAAGTGTCTCGCGGCTTTCCCTGAGGTTTCATGACCAGGACCTGTTCGTCATTCTTTTGTTGATCCAGCAATCGTTTGGCCTCTTCCGGCGTCATCTGGGTCATCGCGGCCGCTTGGGTCTGGTCATTGGTTTCTCCCGACTTTTGGCCGTTTTGATCCTCCTTCGCCGGGTTCGCTTTGGCCTGATTTTGCTGGTCTTGCTGGTTTTTTTGACCAGAGTTTTGCTGCTGATTTTGCTGGCTCTGCTGCTGTTGGTTTTGGTCTTGCTGATTCTTTTGCTGCTGTTGCTGTTGATTCTGCTGATTTTGTTGTTGGTTTTGCTGCTGCTGCTGCTGTTGTTGTTGCTTTTGCTGCTGTTTCAACAACTCGTATAGTTTCTTGAGATGATCGTCGTCCGGATATTGTTGGAGGCCGGTTTGCACCGTTTGCAATGCCTGCGGAATGTTGTTGGAGAGATAGGAGTGTGCTCCGTCGTTGAAAAAATCATCGGCGTTCAACAATTGGGCGCGTGCGGCCGGCAAAAAAAGCAGCAGGCTAAGGCTGGCTAGGAGTAACAATCGCATCGATATCCTTTAGTTTTTTGACATAATCCTGGAACTTTTTGTTCGCAATCGGGTTGTTGAGGCTTTGCAGAATTTCCAATGCATGATGATATTCATTGCGGCGCACCGCCTCGTCAGCCTGCAGTTTGGCCCGGCGCATGGCCTCACGCAATTCCGCGATAAACCCCAGTTGCTGCTGGACGAAATTCAAATTGTATACCGCATCCACATCGTTCGTGTTCAACTGGACGGCGTGAGCGTAACTTTGGCTCGCCTCTTTCCACGCGGACTCCACATTGTCCAGGCTGACTGAGCTGGGTTCAAATTTGAGTTCGCCCATCCGGTATTGCGTATTGCCCAGATTATACAGCGCCTGCTGCTGTAACTTCAGGTCCGGGGCGGCGGCCACAATCTTGAAATCATTGAACGCCTCGTCGTAATTTGTCGCCCGGTAAGCTGCGGTACCCGCGTTGAAAACATACCTCAGATCATTCGTATGCTGCGGCGCCAGGTTTTGATACTCCGCCAGCGCATTGGTGAAATTGCCGGCCCGGTAAGCGCGCAAGGCGTCCGCCGATCCGGCGCATGCCCGGCTGGATCCAAGTCCAACCATCAGAAGGATCACCGCCGCGGTCGCGGTGCCGGGTCCCGTCGTGCTCCGGCGAGACGGCCGAATGCGTTCGGGCAGGAACATTTCGGCCAGCAACAGCAGGATGGCGATTGCGAGCGGCCAGTAAAATTGTTGATGATAACGACGGATCAATTGGGATTTGACTTCCGATTTGGGCAACGGCGCGAGGCCGCGCTCATACAAGACATCCATCGTGTCGGCGCCGCGGAGGGGCAGATAGAATCCGCCGGTCACGTGCGCGATTTGCTGGAGCAACGGTTCGTTCAAATGCGATTTCAGCACGTTGCCGTTTTCGTCGCGGAGATAGTCGGAATTGCCGTTGGCATCGGTAACGCGGATCAAATCCCCCTCAGCGGTGCCAATGCCGACCGTGAAGATCTTCATGCCCGCTTTGGCGGCGTTTTGAGCGGCCGCGAGAACGTCACTTTCGCTGACGTTATCCTCTCCGTCGGTAAACAGCACCATTGCGCGATGATGGCCGGTCTCCTTGAAGGCGGTGAGCGCTTCGTCGATCGCCGTGGCAATCGCCGTGCCGCCTTCGGGAATCGTGTTTACGTCCAGCTCTTGCACGCTTTGCTGGAAGACCGTGTCATCAGCTGTCAACGGGCATTCGAGAAAAGCGTCGCCCGCGAAGGCGATCAATCCCAGGCGATCCGCCCCGGAACGCTGCATTAATTCCAACGCCGCCAGTTTGGCCCGTTCCAGGCGATTGGGCGCGATGTCCGTTGCGAGCATGGATTTTGAGGTATCAATCGCCACCGCCACATCCAGGCCGTTCTGTTCGACCTCTTCCAAATCGTAACCGTGCTCAGGCTGGGCGAGCGTGACGATCAGGGCGGCCACCGCCAGAATCACCAGGCCAAATCGCCAGCGGCGACGTGTGCGCGAAATGCCAACCGTCAATTGCGATAACAGGCGGGCTTCAACAAATTGCGCCAGCAACTGACGTTTGACTCGCTCGCGCCACCAGAAGAACAACGCGAGCAACGCCGGCAGCACCGGCAACAGCCAAAGCAGGTTGGGATTTTCGAATTGCATCTTTAAATCGGGCTCCTCACGGCAGCCTCCGGAACACGGTTTGCCCCAGCAAAATCTCGACCAGCAGCAGAATCAATCCGCCGCCGACAAACCACGGGAACAACTCCTTGTATTGGGTAAATTTATTCACCACCGCCTCGGTCTTCTCCAGCTTGTCAATCTGGTCGTAAATGGAATTCAGCTTTTCGGAATTGTCGGCCTGATAGAAAACGCCGCCGGTCATCTGCGCAATTTTTTGGAGTGTTTCATTATCCGGCAGATAGCCTGGCGGCAGACCCATTTGCTGGACGATTTCCCGGTTGCCCAGGCCGATGGTGTAAATCTTCACCTGCAAAGTTTGCGCCGCCTCGGTCGCGGTGATCGGGTCGATCTTGCCGGAGTTGTTTCCGCCATCTGTCATCAGCACGACAATCCGGCTCTTCGATTTCAGGTTGCGCAGCCGGTTCAAGGCCGTGGTCAATCCGTCGCCAATGGCGGTGGCGTCGGAGTTGATCGTGCCGATCTCCAGGCGCTCAATATTCTGGAGCAGGTAATCATGGTCCAGCGTCATGGGCGAGGCGATGAACGCCTGGGCGGCAAAGACGACCAGTCCGATGCGGTCATCCGGCCGCTCGGTCACAAATTTCTTCAGGACCGCTTTGGCCAATTGAAACCGGCTGACGGGCATGCCGTGAACCGCATAATCCTGGGTGTTCATGCTGCCTGACAAATCAAGGGCGACGACGATGTCGATGCCGCTGGCTTTGACTTCCGTCGTGCTCTTCGAAAGGCGCGGTTGGGCGATGGCGACGATGAAAAGCGCGAGGGTCAGCCAGCGCAATGCGCCTAGAATATTTCCGGCTTGCGAACGCCGGGCCTGGGCCAGACCAGCCACCAGTTTCACCGACGAGTAAAGAAATGCAGGCGGCGAGCCGCGCCGTCCTTTCAGCCACGCCAAAAGCGGCAACAGGAGTCCCAGCAGCAGGAAATAAGGATGTCCAAAGGTCATTTGACCTCCTGTGCTTCGGGCACGGGCGCGCTCGTGGCGCGGTCGGGCTCGGTTTCCTCAACCAGTTGCACCGCCGAATGGTGCAACTCCTGTAGCTCTTTTTCGCCGGGTTCGTATTTGGCAAATTTTACGAGGTCGCAGCTCTCCAAAAAACGGCCTAGGCTTTCCTTTTGTTCGCCGGCCAACAAATCGGTGCTTTGCAGCTCCCGCAAAAATTCCTCGGTCGTCCGCTCCGGGGCATGGAAATTGAAGCGTTCTTCCAGATAAAGACGGACGGTGTCCGACACCAGAATGCAAAATGGCTTGGGTTGCGATAGCAACGCAAGGGCTTCGGCCAATTTCTGTTTGGCGCGAACATGCGCGGGGATGGGCGGCGGCGGGTAGATTTGCGTGCCGCGTTGCTGAAAATGACGCCACACCAGCCAAAGCGCGGTCAGGACCGCCAGCGCCCCCAGGGCCCACCAGAGCCAGGCCAATCCCTCAGGGATCTCCAGCGGCGGCTTGATGTCGCGGATGTCATTGACCACGGTGGTTGGTTGATTGGTTGACATGAATCAGCGTATGGTGATCAAAGGTGTCAGGCGCGCAAACGGCGTTTCTCGCGGGCCTCAAAAAATTTGCCGAGAGTCGCCGCGTAAGGTTCGTCCGTGCGCAATTGAATGGAGTCAATCCCGGAGGCGCGGAACTGCCGTCCCAAATCCGCGAGTTGTTTCTGCTGCCGCAATGCAAAGGCATCCCGGCTGGAGCTGGCATCGGTGTTTACCTCCAGAATTTCGCCCGTCTCGGCGTCTTCCAGAATAAGCCGGCCCAAGGCGGGCAATTCCAGTTCGTGACGGTCGGTGATTTGCACGGCCACGACGTCATGCCGCCGGTTGGCAATCCGCAGCGCGGTTTGCTCTGCCTTGGGCAGAATGGTCGTCGCTGCCGGCGAAAGAAAATCCGAGATCACGGCGCAGATGGCCTTGTGCGGCAGGACGCGCCCCATGAATTCCAAGGCCTGAACCAGATCGGTTCCGCGCCGTTTGGGTTCAAAAAACAAAACTTCGCGGATCACCCGCAGCACGTGGCTGCGACCTTTGCGCGGCGGAATGAATTTTTCCACCTCGTCCGTAAACAGCAGCAAGCCCACCTTGTCATTATTGCGGATCGCGGAGAAGGCAAGCACCGAGGCGATTTCCGCCGCGAGCTCGCGTTTCGACTGGCCGCGGGATCCGAACAACCCCGAGCCGCTGACGTCCACCACCAGCATTAGTGTGAGTTCGCGTTCCTCGACGAATTTCTTGATGAACGGATGATTCATCCGCGCCGTCACGTTCCAGTCAATCGCGCGGACATCGTCGCCCGGCTGATACTCGCGAACCTCGTCAAAGTTCATGCCCTGGCCCTTGAAGACGGAGTGATACGCGCCCGCGAGCGTCTCCGTCACGATGCGGTTCGTGCGCAGTTCAATCTGGCGGATTTTTTTGAGAATCTCGCGGGGAATCATGCGTCAGTTAAATAGTTGCTTCGGATCAAAACCAAATCGCAAGAACGCTTCTCGCCACAGAATCCATTTCAACAAACCTGACTGATGGGCCAAATGATGCGCAACAGGATGTGCCGCCACCAATCCCGCAGAATGTGTAAATATATTGCCATCGGCCGTTCCATTGAAGACGTGATGAATTGGCCAGCCTTCATTTCCCCAAGCCGGTCGTTTTCCACCAGCGGCTTGAAAAGAATTTATGGCCGGCCCATTTGTCCGGGTATCTGGTTTTAGTCCCAATCGTTCCAAGTGTATAATAAGTTCCACCGGGAAAATATATTCTCCGTCATTTTTTGCCCGAACGCGACCCGGCCAAAACAATGCACCCAACTGTGGCCATTGAAAGAACTGTTCCGGTTCGCTGAGAATAGAAAGAATCGCAGGCCATTCAGTTGCCGAAGTAATGATAGGAGTGGTTTGTTTTTGCATCTCTTCCGGCCAGGGTTCGGCGCTCAGAAAATAAAAACGATGTTTACAATCACCATCCAATATTCCGGGAGTAGTTTGCACTTCTTTCTTGTAGCTAATCAAATGGGCACGAAATATCTCCGGTACTGTTGAGAGATAATTCGAAGCGCGCAAATCACACTCCTGCACGGCTTGGACATTTAGTAAAACACGCCTTCCTGTGGCATTGCTATTTAGAAGCAAGGCAGTTGCACCTAAAACGTAGTTGAAAGTTGGTATGTTAGGGCACGAATAAACTCGATGCTCAAGCGCAGCCTTCCAAGTCCGACCAGCTTGAACTTCAACCAACGTGCAGTTTTTTAAACTAGGCTTCATTTGTTGCGAACTAGCCTTCAGCAATTCATTTTCAAGCCGTGAAGCATCGTTGTCATCCAACAAACTCGATACGACTTTGGCTTGTGCAATTCTGATTTCTCTGGCTTTGGCGAGAACCACTTTTGGGTGCAAGACAAATTCTCTTGATATGTCGAAAATGCGCTTTGCCATACCTCACGGCACGGGCAGTTCATCAAAAATTTTCTGGATGACCAGTTCACTGGTCTTTTCCTCGGCCTCGGCTTCATAAGTGATGGCGACGCGATGGCGCAGCACATCCATGCCGATGCTCTTGACGTCCTGCGGCGTCACATAACCGCGGCCTTTGAGAAACGCATAAGCCTTGGACGCCAGCGTCAGGGCGATGGTGGCGCGCGGCGAGGCGCCGAGCTGGATGAAATCCTTCACTGCGATTTTATAATGGTCCGGGTCGCGCGTGGCGCAGACGAGGTCCACGATGTAATCCTTCACCTTGTCATCCACGTAAATGTCGTTGATGACTTCGCGCGCTCTCAAGATCTGCTGGGCCTCGACCACGGCGGAGGCGGTCGGGGTGCCGGAGGTTTTGGCCATCACCTCAAGAATCTGGCGCTCCTCCGCCCGCGTCGGATAGCCAATCTTAAGTTTGAGCATGAAGCGATCCACCTGGGCCTCGGGAAGCGGGTAGGTGCCCTCCTGTTCAATGGGGTTTTGTGTGGCCAGAACCAGGAAAGGTTCGTCGAGTTTGTAAGTCTGGTCGCCGATGGTGACCTGTTTTTCCTGCATGGCTTCGAGAAGCGCGCTTTGTACTTTCGCGGGCGCGCGGTTGATTTCGTCGGCGAGAACCAGATTGGCGAACACGGGCCCCTTGCGGGTCGTGAATCCGCCGGACTGCGGATTGTAGATTTGCGTGCCGATGACGTCGGCGGGCAGCATGTCCGGCGTGAATTGCAGCCGGGAAAATTTGACGTGCATGCAGTTGGCCAGCGATTTCACCGCGAGCGTTTTCGCCAGTCCCGGCACGCCTTCCAGCAGGACGTGACCGTTGGCCAGCAGGCCGATGACCAGTCGCTCGGTCAAGTAATTCTGCCCGATGATGACTTTCCCCAGTTCATTGAAAAGCGGATGCGTAAAGGCGCTGGCCTCCTTGACCGCTTCGTTGATCGCGTTGATTCCGGTGCTCATATATTAGTTTTGACTATTTTGTGCGGACGAAACTATGACAAAAAGTTTTCTTCTGTGTTCAACAAAATTAATCGGCGAGTCAGGTAATCTTATTGGCGGCGGGCTGCCGGCGAGGGCGCTTCCCATCCGGCCGCCGGGGGGTTGACTCTCTTCAAACATCCTCATGCGCCTGGCACGACCTGGGCCTGGCTGGTGTTCAACCAGCCGATTTTTCCGCCCGCGTCCGTGACTTGAACCCAATTATCATGGCGGCTTAATACCTGAAGCTCCGCGCCGTCATGCACGGCGAAGGCGTCCTGGGCATCGTCAAACGGGCCGCTACGGGCGGTCGCCGGCGCGGTGACCACCGCCACTGACCTCGAGAAATGGCTGGCGGCCTGTAAGCCCATCCCCGCACCCATGAACAGCGTCAACAAGACACAGAGCGTCGTGACGCTTTTCAATCGGGGAACGAGCGCCGGGCGAAGCTGGCGTGCCGCAAAAAGACCCAGGGACAGCCAGAAAGCGATGGCCGTCAGCAGGGTCCATTCATTCAGAGTCAATTGCCCCAACCATTCCTGCCAGCGGGATTCGCGCGACGTCGCGCCCTGAACCTGGTTGCGCACATATTCAAGGTTGGCGCGGATTTCCGCATCCCGCGGTGCCAGCAACCCGGCGCGGCGAAACGCCGCGATCGCGCGACCCAGATTGCCGGCTTTAAATTCCGCGTTGCCGTAATTAAAGAGCAGATTCGCCGAAGTGCCGGCGGAATCGATGAGATGCTGATAGGCCTCCGCGGCACTGGCAAATTTCCCCTCGGCATACAGCCGGTTTGCGTTGGAAAAATCGGCGGTGACGTCCGCCGCAAAAAGGTTGCCTGCCAGCGCGCCCATAAACAGCCAGCCCAGAATCAAACAGAGCCGCCGTCGGACACCCTGCGCCGATTCAAAAATGGTGGAGGCTTGAATCAAAGGTTTCATGCTTGCAACTGTTTCAGTTCACCAACGACTTTTTGAAACTGGTCGGCGACGGAATTTAATTCGCTGGTGCCGCGCACCGGCGCATAGCGCGCCTGGTTGCAGAGCTGGAATAATTCCCGCAACGCATCGCGGGTGGCGGCGGGCGCGTTCCGGAGCAATGGTTGTTCCTCGATCACATTCTCGGTAATGGCGCTGGCGGGGCAATCCAACCGCTCACCCAGTTGCTCCTGTAGCAATCGGAATAAGGTGGCGAAGAATTCATCTGGTTTGTTGCCGGCGGCGAATTGTTTCAATTCCACCAATCCGTGGCTGATGATTTGCGCCACCGCCAACTGCCGGCGCAGGCGGGGATTGTTGGCCAGGTTATTCATGCGACGCCGCCAGATCAACGCGGCGAGCAACGCCAGCACCGGAAGCCCTTGCAACGCCAGAAACGCCGGCTGGGAGATCAAGGGTGCCGGCTGGCTGCGCAAGGTTCCGGGATTTTCCTTGATGGGCAAAATGTCTGCCGGTGACTGGTTTTCCGGCGTTGAAGTTTTTGTGAATGCCGGCATCGGAGTGGATCCCGCGGCATGCACCGTGAGTGGCACTGCCGGTTGCGTCAGCGTATGATACTGGCCGTCGTCGGGGTTGAAATAGGAAAATGAAAACTGCGGCCACTCATGAATGTCGGCGCTTTGCGGGGTGACGATCTCCTCAAAAGTTTTGGTGCCGTCCAACCCAAGCGCGTTGCCGGGTTCGGTCTTGACCGTGGGGGGGAAGATTTTGAACCCGGGCAGGGAAGATTGGTCCGGCAACGTGATGGAATCGAGTGCCCCATGTCCCCCAATCTGTACCCGCACCGTGACAGGGTCGCCCACGGTCACGTTGGTGGGACCCACGGTCATGGTCAGGTTGAAATTGCCGATGGCACCTCCGAAATTCAACGGCTTGCCCTGATCGGGCAGAGGCAGGCATTCCGCGTTTGCCGATTCAGTTGCGAGCGAAATCTGTTTTTGTTCTCCTTGGTTGAAAAATTGCCGGATGAAAGGATCGCCTCCTTGCTGGTTCTGGGCGGGTACGACAATCACGGCCGTGGCGGTGAAAGGTCCGAGGGTGAGCTGGCCGGTCTTGGTGGCGGTCAGCGCGTAGGTGACCGGGATGACCGTGTAAATGCCATTACCCACGCGGGTACGGGAACGCCCTCCCTGCGCGCTTTTGCCGAGAATGAATCCGTCCGCGTTTTGGCCCGTGAACTGGAAATTAGCGAAATTCTCAACGTCATCCCGGATAAAAATTCTCAACTGCGCCATGAGTTCCTGGCCGACGTACACTTTGCCCGGCGGCAGGGACAGCGTCATGTAAGCGGATTCGGAGCCGGAATGGATTGCGTCCGGCGTCGGCGCATCCGGCTTCAGTACTGTCAGTATAAGCGGCTGAGTGGAAAATGCTTGTCCGCCAACCTGGGCCGTCAAGGCGGGAATCGTAAACTGGCCTGTTCGCTGCGCGGTAATGGAATAGGTCAAGGTCACGGTTGAGCTCATCGCGCCGTTGACCAGGCTGAAACTCGACGTATTGCCGGTGCTGGTGATTTCCAACCCGGGCACGTCCGGGGTGGGTTCGCTTTGCGGTGAACCGCCTTCGAAGGCCAGCGAGAGCGTTGCGGTCTCGCCCAACGTCATCGTGTCACGGTCCAGCGTGGCGGTAAAACTCGCCCCCCGCGCCGCGCCCAGGCACAGGCAGGCCGCGAAAAACAAAATCCAGATTTTCGAAGTCAAACCCGTCATTTTTAATCTGTCACTTCTGACAATGATAAGCGAAAAGTGTTCACGAATTTTGCAGGCAATGGAAGCCAAAAACCGCCAAATTTGGGTCCATCGGGTTACCATTGTCTGGCCATCCCGGCTGGACGAGCCCTATAATTAGACGGATGAACCGGCTGGATTTCGGCAAATTATTTGCGGGCAAAGGTTTGACCTGGCTGCTGCTCCTGCTGGTTTTGCTGCTGAATTTCAGCATTCGCTGGCGGTTGCGCGACCTGCCTTTGGAAAGGGACGAGGGCGAATACGCCTATGCCGGGCAACTCATCCTCCAGGGCATCCCTCCTTACCAGCTGGCCTGGAACATGAAGTTTCCCGGCACGTACTTTGCCTACGCCGGTTTGATGGCCGTCTTTGGCCAGTCACCGCAGGGCATTCATTGCGGTCTTATTTTGGTCACCTCCCTCGGCATCTGGCTCATCTTTTTGATTGGGCGTGAATTGATGAACCCGGCCGGCGGTATATTGGCGGCGGCATTCTTTACCGCTCTCTCGGCCTTGCCATTCACCTATGGATTGGCCGGACATGCCACCCATTTTGTCGTGCTCGGCGTTTGTCTGGGAAGCTATGCGCTTCTGCGGATGGAAAAGAATCGGCCACTGCTGTGGGCCGCTGTTTCCGGCCTCGCTTTTGGCGCGGCGATCCTGATGAAACAGCACGCGGTATTTTTTGCGGCTGCCGCCGGGGGGTGGGTGTTGATTCGCGCCTGCGCCGGAAAAACCAAAGGTATGAAAACGGCGGTCGTATTTGTGCTGGCCACCTTTCTGCCGCTTTTGTTGATGGCGATGGGGTTGGCTTGGGCCGGGGTGTGGGATCGCTTCAATCTTTGGACGATCCAATACGCCCGCGATTACATCTCTGATTTTCCACTCAGTGTTGTGCCGCGCCAATTTGCCGCCGGATTTGGCCCCGTCCTTGGCGGCGGGATCTGGGTCTGGTTCTTCGGAGTGACGGGAATCCTCCTGGTTTTTCTGCGCACACCTTATCGGCGGGCCGCGTTCTTCGGCACGGGACTGCTGCTTGCCGGCCTCGCGGCAGTCCTTCCGGGATTCTATTTTCGCGGCCATTACTTTTTGATGGTCATGCCCGGAATCGCCCTGCTGAACGCGGCGCTGCTGCTGACATTGGCGGATTGGGCCCGGCAGCATCCGCAGGCTCAAATGCTGAAACTAATCACCCCGTGTCTTTTACTGGTGATCCTGGCTGACCTTGCGGTGCGGAACGGCGATATCTGGTTTGAAGCCACCCCGGCTCAAATTTGCCGTTCTCTGTATCGCTTTAACCCCTTTCTCGAATCACCTGAAATCGCCCGCTATCTCGCAGCGCACACCCGTCCCGACGACACCATTGCCATTCTGGGATCCGAGCCCCAGATCTTTTTTCTCGCCCATCGTCACGCGGCTGACGGATATATTTACATTTACCCGTTGACCGAGCCGCAACCGAGGACACCAGCCATGCGTGCGGATTTCATTCGCGAGATTGAAACGAACCGTCCTGCCTATGTCGTTAATATCAACGTAATGTCATCCTGGGTCTCGAAAGTCATCCCCGGCCAGGCCGGGAAGTTAATTGACGCCATCGACGACTGGTGGCAGCCCTACGCCGCGCAAAATTATCAACTGGCCGGTGAAATCGATATTCCGGAAGCCGGGCCGTCCCAATTCTTTTGGGATCAGAAAATGGCCAACCGAACGAACACTGCTCCGGCAACCATTTCGGTATATCGGCGGAAAACCCTCACCCTGACCCTCTCCCCTCCCATCCGATGGGAGCGGAGAGGGGACAGCGTTTTCATATCTCCGGGTTGTTTCATGCGCATCCAGCTACCCAGTCGCAAGGATATGCCAGAAGTCTGGTTAGGATCCCCTTCTCCTGGGCCGGAACAATTCAGTTCAACCACAGATTTCACAGATGAACACAGATAAAAAAAGGAGCCAGTGCGGTTTCAGCCGATGCTTGAAGGGTCACCGATTGGTGTGCCGGTTTTCCATTCCGGAAATGTCTTCCCATCCGTGCCGATCTGTGCCCATCTGTGGTTAACATGTGTTTCAATTGCATGATTCCGGTGGGGGAGAAGGTCGGGTTGAGGGCGGGCTAAAAACCAATATTCGAGAGACGTTTTGCGTGGCTACGGTATATCTATGAACGCGTTTAAGGCTCGACAAAAACGGGCATGCCCACCCACGCGAGCTTGAGCAAATACTCGGCATCCCAATTCGCCAGCCGGAAACAGCCGTGCGATTCCGTCCGCCCGACTTGTTCGGGGACCGGTGTGCCGTGCATGCCGTAGCCCGGGCGGTCGAGACCAATCCACGCGACTCCGACCGGATTGTTCGGGCCGGGCGGCAGGATCAGTTTATGGCCGATGGCTTGCAACTCCGTTGATTCCGGAAACAGTTCCGGGTTGACGGTATAATTGGGGTGCGGCGCAATGACAATGACCTGGAGCTGGCCGACGGGCCGCTTCTCAACCTTTGCCGCGATGCTGCACGGAAAATGCGCGATCAAATTCGTCTGCAAGTCAAACGCCTCCAGGTACCTGTCGGCGAGATGAATGACCACGAAGGCTGCCTTGTCTGCCGGTTCCGGGTAAGTCACGTCGGGAACCTGAATGACTGTTCCGGGAACCAGGTTTGGCCAGTCCACGCCCGGATTGAGCTTTTTGATCAGCAACGGATTGGCGTGGGATTTTTCCCCCACCAATTCCAATTCCGTCTCGAACGCCAGCGCGGATTGCTGTGACTTTTCGAGCCAGGTTTTGCCCAGCGGCTGCAACTCTGCCAGATCATTGGTGGTCACGGTGTAAGTCGTTGAAATAGGTGAATCCAAAGTCAGCACCGCACGAGTGTTCGTATCCAGCAAACCCGTATCCGACAAGTTCTGCGAGCGTTGAAAGGCCGCCAATGCGGCGCGGGTCTGGTGGCCCGCTGCCCCATCGATTGAACCCGGCGATAAGACCCGTCGCGCCAGCGCAATCTGCATTTCCAAAGCATCGCGAACCGGGCGTGGAAATTCAGTCGCCGGCGGCGGTGTTGATTGGATCGGTCCCGGACTGCTTGTCGTGCCGGGAGTTGGCGGCGGATTCAGGGGCGGCGCAGGATTAGCTGGTACGAGCACCGGAATCGGTTCCGGGCTGGGGTTTGGAACCGGACCGGGTGCTGGTACGGTCGAGGCTTCGGTCTCCACTTTTTTGTGCCGGGATGATTTGCGGAGATGGGAATGTTGCGCGTGCCACTCAAACCAGCAGAGACCGGCGGCAACCAAAAGAATTACAAGGAAGAAACCCGGCCAGCGGCCGGATTTACGGCGGCGGGCGGGCGGTTGTTTGCGCGGCGGCACGGACATAATCTACTGGGTGCCAACCCCGGGCCAAGGTCGAATTCGTCAATTATTCGCGCAGGAGCATGTCGTTGTACGCGGTGGCGATCTGGTCCACGAGCGGCGACGGCGCCACGGGCTCGCCGTCAAACGAAACCACCGGCACGATGCCCAGGGCACTGTTGGTGATAAAAATCCCCTCCGCATTGCGCAGCATTTCCGGCTTGATGACCCGCTTGTTCGTGGCGAGGCCCAGTGCCTGGCAGATTTCCAACACCACGGCGCGGGTGATTCCCGGCAGTACGCCCCGACCGGTTGGCACCGTGCAAATTTGTTCGCGATAAACCCAGAACATGTTTCCGCCGGCGGCCTCGGCCGCCTCTCCGTTGGTGTTCAAGAGCAGCGCCTCATCGGCGCCGCGCGCCTCCGCGTCCGCCCGCGCGAGAATGCTCAGAATGCGGCTCGTGCTCTTGTAGGACGAAATGGGGTCGCTCGCTGGCACGCGAAAAGGCGACGTGATCAGGCTCCATTGCAACGGTTCGTCGGGGGTCGCCTCGGGCAGGGGGCTCAGCGTCATGGCCACCGTGGGTGGTCCCGAATTTTTCGGGGAATATCCCCGACGCCCGGGTCCGCGGGTGACCGTCACGCGCAAGATTGAATCCGGCAACTGATTACGGGCCAACAACTCGGTGGCAAATTTTTGCAATTCCCTGGGGGCAAAAGGGGACGTGATTTTCAGGAAATCGAGGCCCCGGGTCATGCGTTCCATGTGCTGGGCCATGCGAAACGGGCGGCCGTTGACGACCCGCATCGTTTCAAACAGGCCGTCACCCAGCAAAAAACCGCGGTCGTTAATCGAAATTAACGCATCCGTTTCGGGCAAAAAATTTCCGTTGAGGAAAACAATCATGGAAAACCTGATCCTATTAAAATCAGTTATAACCAAAAGGCGAAATCCGTGCGAGCAGAAAATGTCAGGCCTCCATGCGGGTCGTCAGGCGATCCCGACACCCGCGCCTTACGCGGCATGGATGGCTTCCTTGGATTACTTTCGTCGGGCGCTTTAACGTCCTTCCGCTGGGTATCGTGCCACTTCAGTCTGGCTGCGTCCCGCCGCCAGCGCCGCCAGAAAGCCGCGGGCTTTTGCCGTCGTTTCCTCGTATTCTGCCGCCGGATTTGAATCCGCCACAATTCCGGCGCCGCTGTTGAAATGAACTTTCCCCTGCGTCCACACCGCGGTGCGAATGGCGATGCTCAACTGGCTTTCACGGTTGAAACCCAGATACCCGATCGTTCCGCAGTAAGGGCCGCGTGAAACCGGTTCCAGTTCGTCAATGATTTCCATGGCGCGAAATTTCGGGGCGCCGGTAATGCTACCGCCGGGAAAACACGAAGCCAGCGCGGCAAAATGCGTCAGGCCCGGGCGCAGGCGGCCTTCCACGGTGGAAACCAAGTGTTGGACTTGCGCGAATTTTTCGAGCCTGGCCAGTTCCGGCACCTGCACTGAGCCGAATTCGCAAATCTTGCCGAGATCATTGCGCAACAGATCGGTGATCATCACCAACTCAGCGAGTTCCTTCGGGCTGGTCTGCAGTTCGTAGGCAAGCTGGGCGTCGCGCGTCGGGTCGGCGTCGCGCGGGCGGGTGCCCTTGATCGGCCGCGTGACGATCTGCGCGCCGCTCAGGCGTAGAAACTGTTCCGGCGACGAGGAGATCACGGCAAATTCGTCGCAATCCAACCAGGCCGAAAACGGGGCGGGGGATGCCGCGCTTAATTTTTGGAAAAATTCCCAGCTCGAGCCCGGATCCAGGGCCGTCAATCGCCGCGAAAGGTTAACCTGATAAATATCTCCCGACCGGATATAGCGTTGCGCCCGCTCCACGGCCGCGATGAATTCGGCGCGGGAGAGATTCGATTTGACGGGTGCAATCGGCACTTCGGGAGCGGGCGGAGATATTTCCCTTGCCGTTTTCTGGCCGGCCGACTCCGGCGGCGGTTCCACAAGCAGCGAACGCCAGAACTTCAAAGCCTCATTCGCCTCCGATTCACTGCGCGTACCATCCGCCTTTAGTCCCGTGGCAACGACGAAGGCTTTTCCGAGATGATGATCGAAAACCATGAGGCTGCCGTAAAAACCCACCTGGCAATCGGGTAGTTCCAAATCGTTGACCGCGCGGCGCGGCAACTTGGGTTCCGTGAAGTTTTTGAGATCGTAACCCCAATATCCGAAACCGCCGCCCAGCGGAAATGGCAGGTCGATTTCCTCCAGCAATTCGTAACGCGCCATCAGCGACTCCAGCAAATGCCACGGATTGCCAAACTGCTGGCGGGTGACCGGCCCGGGATGCTCCGTTATTTCACAACGCGAGCCGAACGACCGAAAGGTGAGAAAAGGATTGGCCGTGACCATTGAATAGCGCGCGGAAGGCGAGTCAAAGGCGGAAGTACGCAACAAGACCACGCGCCGCGCCGGCAGTGAGCCGCGCAATGCAGCCACGAGGGATTCGGGCTGGTGCGCGGTCTGAATTTCTTGAATAAGCGGGCGCATGGCTGACTACATCGCCGCCAGCAAAACAAGTTTCACCTCTTTTTGCAGCCCAAATCGCGCGCGTTAATTGCCTGCCGGAGCGTTGGTGGACGCCGCGGTCGGCTTGTACAGTCCAGCCTTGATGAACGGCGGAAGCAGGTCGCCATAACCTTCGGCCGCCATTTTTTCCACCGGAATGAACCGCAGCGAGGCGGAGTTGATGCAGTAGCGCAAATGGGTTGGTCCCGGGCCGTCGTCAAATACGTGGCCCAGATGGGAATCAGCGGTTTTGGAGCGCACTTCGGTTCGCTCCATGCCGAATGACGTGTCGGTGTGCTCGACAACTTTTTGGTCGTTCACCGGTTTCGAGAAGCTCGGCCAGCCGCAACCGGAATCAAATTTATCCAGCGAGCTGAACAACGGTTCTCCCGAGACGATGTCGACATAGATCCCGGGGGCATGGCTGTCCCAGAATGCGTTTTCAAATGGCCGTTCCGTCGCGGCTTCCTGCGTGACGGCGTATTGCTCGTGGGTCAGTTTCTTCCTGAGTTCTGCCGGATCGGGCTTTTGGAAATGTGTCATATTCGTTGGATCGTAAGGCGCCTGAAAGGTATCCGCCGGCGGCGCCGCGTTGGCGGGTCGCAGCCAGACTTTGGTGGCGACGAAAACGCCGACCGCGACGACAAGGATTCCGATCGAGGCTTTTTTCATTTGGTTGATGTTTGTTTATTGAAACGTGTTTCTGGTTAAAGAGACCGTTTTCTCAGGCAAAAGTTCAAATCAAGCGAAGGCTCCCGGTAACGTTCCCGGATGCCCCACGCGGCGTTCATAATCGAGAATGATCCGAATGACCTCATCCACTTCGTCCGTCA